>ENA-OYYV01000817-OYYV01000817.1-human-gut-metagenome-genome-assembly--contig:-NODE-817-length-13017-cov-5.041506_pt1 | contig 13017 bp, 15 predicted proteins | sample MGYA00244069_ERZ653462 | MGnify/ENA primary metagenome ERZ653462 (study PRJEB26926, sample SAMN06165170) | human gut metagenome | biome: ENVO:00009003; feature: ENVO:2100002; material: ENVO:00002003...
CTACACCTCTCTATTCGTCGGCAGCGTCAGATGTGTATAAGAGACAGCTTATAATATGCAGCCTTTTCTTAGTTGGCTGTACTATTATATCATTAGGAAGTATTTGGACTGCAAAGACAATGGTCAATGATGCGCAGAAGAAAATCTATGTATTGGATGGTACGGTTCCTATTTTAGTAAATCGCTCAACAATGGAAGAAACCTTGGATGTGGAAGCCAAGAGCCATGTGGAAATGTTTCATCACCTCTTTTTCACCCTGGCTCCTGATGACAAGTATATCAAATATACCATGGAAAAAGCCATGTATTTGATTGATGAGTCCGGATTGGCACAATACAATGCTCTGAAAGAAAAAGGTTTCTATGGGAATGTAATGGCTTCAAGTGCAGTATTCAGTATCTATTGTGACAGCGTGAAGTTCAACAAAAAAGATATGTCTTTCACTTATTACGGAAGACAGCGCATTGAAAGGCGAACTTCAATCCTGATGCGTGAACTTGTTACAGAAGGTTATCTTAAACGTGTACCAAGAACTGAAAATAATCCTCACGGACTGCTTATCGTCAACTGGCGCACAACCCTGAACAAAGATATTGAACAACGTACAAAATCCAACTATTAAATTATGAAAATAAAAAAAATGCTATTGGGCGAAGATATGCCTGATAAGAATGACCCGAAATACAAGGAACTACATGAACAGAGTTTTAATGCAGGAGCCAGTTTTGCAAGAAAAACGAAACTGGATGTCTTTGCTTTAAAAGTTCAAACCTTTGCAAGTTCGTATCCTAAAATATTCTTAGGGATTATTTTCAGCATTGTACTGTTTTGTATAGGATTAAACCTTTATAGATTATCAACCGCTGTAAATATGCCTAAAACTCGTTCCAGTGTCATTCAAACGCAAGAACAGTATTTGAAGTTAAAACGTCACCATAACCCTCAAAACAGTTCGGATGCCGTTTCGGAATCTCAGGACCCTGTTTTAGAATAACAACCTCAGTAGAATATGAATATAACAGATAAAATAAACTTCCGGCAACCTAAATATGTACTGCCGGCCATTGTGTATTTACCCCTTCTGTTTACCGGATATTTCGTCTGTGATTTTTTCAATTTAAAACCAGTTGAAACAAGTAAGATGGAAACGACAAATTATTATAATGACAAACTTCCATCTGCTAATATCAAAGGAGATGGTATCGGTCAGAAATATCAGAATATGGTCGAAAACTTTGGTAAAATCAAAGATGGTTCAGCTGTTGAAAATATTGAAGGAAGAACTGAAAAGGAAAAAGAAAAATACGAATCTCAATATAGTGACGCGGAACTGGCAGCAATGGATTCTACCAGTGAATCATCCAAAAACACGACCGAACAGATTGAGGAAATCAAGAATAGGATTCATAATCAGCAAAAGAAAGATGAATCCCTTAGTTCTTCGGATCTAAGCGAAGATGAGCGGAAGCTCCTTGAACTTCGTAAAGCCTTGGAAGAAGCCCAAAAAGAAGAAGAAAACACTTCCTCAGAGGAAGTAAATGATGACGAACTTTCTGAGGCAGCACGAAAAATCAAGTCCTCTATGCAAAGAAACCAATCTAAGGACAAAGAAGATGAAGTAATAGAAACCAATGTCAATGCGGTCAAAAGCTTGGATGAAAATGACAAAACGGAAGAAGTCGTAAAGAAGCATGATGAAGCTTCAGATTATTTCAATACCATCAATAACAACGAACCTGACCACAAATTGATCAAGGCCATCGTTGATGAAGATATAAAAGCAGTTGATGGAAGCAGAGTCAGACTTCGCTTGCTTGATGACATTGATATAGGTGAGCGTACTATCCGCAAAGGAAGCTACCTTTACTGTACCATGAGTGGATTCGGCCAACAGCGTGTCAAGGGCAATGTTACCAGTGTACTCTTCAATGATGAATTGGTAAAAATCAACCTGAGTATCTATGATATGGACGGTCTTGAAGGTTTGTATGTACCCAGAAGTTCATTCAGAGAGACCACCAAAGACATCAGTGGTGGAGCTTTAGATCAAAGCATGAATTTCAATAGTACCACAAGTGATAATACTTTTTCACAATGGGGAATGCAAGCCCTTCAGAATGCGTATCAGAAAACAACCAGTGCGCTCTCGAAGAATATTCGAAAGAACAAAGTGAAAATTAAATATGGAACCCAAGTATATCTAATCAATTCAAAAAATATTAAAAACTAATAAATAATAGAACATTATGAAACTACATAAAGTATTCTTAGCTGCCGTAGCTTGCATTCTTTTTTCACTCCAGGCTTTTGCTCAAAAATGTTTGAACGAGATGCCTCTTATTACGGTTAATGAAAACGTGACGACTGTAATAACCGCCTCGGAACCTGTCCGCTTTGTCGACATCAGCACACACAAGGTAGTAGGTGATCAGCCTATCAATAACACCGTTCGATTAAAACCTAAAGAAGGGGTAGAAGTAAATCGGGATGGTGACATCCTTGCCATTGTTACCATTGTTACCGAACGCTATCGGACTCAATATGGCTTGATTTATACATCCAAAGTTGAAGAAGCTGTAGCTGATAAAACCATAGAAGTTAATGAACGTACAGCTTATAACAACCCGGCAGTAAGTATGTCTACTGAAGATATGGTTCGCTATGCCCGACAAATTTGGACTTCACCGGCACGTTACAGAAATGTGGCCACCAAAAATAACAAAATGGTCATGCGCTTAAACAACGTCTATAGTGTTGGGGAATATTTCTTCTTGGATTTCTCGATAGAGAACAAGACAAACATCCGTTTCGACATAGACCAGCTCCGACTGAAATTGAATGATAAAAAAACATCTAAAGCCACGAATGTTCAGACCATAGAATTAACTCCTTCCCTTGTTTTAGACAACACGGAGTCTTTTCTGAAAGGGTATCGCAATGTAATCGTTGTAAAAAAACTGACTTTCCCCAATGATAAGGTACTGACTATTGAAATGAGTGAGAAACAAATCAGTGGACGAACAATCAGTCTTAATATTGACTATGAAGATGTATTGGGAGCAGATTCGTTCAGCAAATTATTATTATATGAAAACTAAATAATAAGTATATGAAGAATATTAAAATCTTATTCTTATTTCTGTGTCTCTCATTCATTTCTACGGAAATGAATGCTCAGGCCAACAGTAATCGAATATCATTAGGCATAGGAGCATTATACGAAAGAGGTTTTGATTTTACAATTGGAGTTGAACATGAAACAAAGCATCACAATGCCTGGGAGTATTTTGCCAACGGCTATATTAAATATGCAAAAGACCCTCGTGTAGGACATATTACCAAAGATTCCTTTTGGAAACACTACCGGACTTGGGGAGTCGGTGCTGCCTATAAACCTTGTGTTGTACGCGGTAAAAACCATTATGGAAACATTCGGTTTGGAGGAAGTATCGGTAGCGACACCCACGAATTTTTAGGATGGGTTCATGCCGGTTATGAACACAATTATTCTCTTCGAAAAGGATGGCAAATCTATTGGCAAGTAAAAACTGACCTTTGTATCAATGGCAAGGATTTATTCCGGACAGGAATAGTACTTGGCTTTAAAATACCCACTTCAAACTAAGTAATATGAAGAATTTTAAATTATCAATTACAGGCATACTTTGTATGATAATAACGCTCCTCTCCTCTTGTGATAATCACGTCTTTGAAGATGAAACGTGGCATCGTTGGAGACCCGGCATGATTTACTGTACAAATGGAGAAATTAATACCTATGAAGAAGTACTCAGCAAAGGGAATACTCCTGAAGCTGTAATCTTCTATGTAGATCATGATGACAAAATAGATGGTACAGCCTACGCCGTTTGTATAAAAGAACATAACCCTTGGGCTTTTTCTGACCCGGACACGACCTATGTTGAGCAAGGCACATCCGCTGATATATCTACATTTGATGGTGAGAAAAATACCACTGCAATGAGAAGTAAGGACATAAGTTCTCCACTTGCAGAATCTCTGAATCCAAAGTATTTTATCCCTTCAGTTGCTGAAATGTATCAATTATATTTAGCAAGAGATATTGTCAATCCTATCATTATCAATTGTGAGGGAGATCCAATCCCCATAGACAAGGAAGACTGTTGGTATTGGACCAGTACAGAATGTGCAGGAGCAAATTCAGATAGAGCTTGGCGTTACAGTTTAAGTGCTGGCCGGTTTGAAAGTGCAGACAAACATCAATCTTTTGCCTCACGCCCTATCCTGACAATTAGGTTAAACCATGAAGAAGAATAAAAAATGGATGAAAGTAAGGATTTACAATCACTATACAAAATATTTAGAATACTCATCTATGTAGCCATTTTAATTGAATTTTTTGAATACGCTATTAATCCGGCTTCATTAAATTTTTGGAATGGTTTTTTGTTCGATATATATAGTCGAATTAAAACCTGGGGAGTATATCAAGATGGTCACATGATTTACAGTAAGGTAATGACCTTATTGATAATCTGTGTAACTTGCATCGGAACTAAAAACAAAAAACATCTGGAATTTAATGCCAAGAAGATGGTGATTTACCCCATCTCCTTCGGTTTAATTCTGATGTTCTTGTCCGTATGGGTTTTTAAACAACGGTGGTCTCCCTCGTTCTTTTCATTACCCCTAAGCACATGGATATATTTTCTTATGAGTATTGTAGGGGCCATTCTTTGCCAAGTTGCATTAGATAACATTTCCAAGTTCTTGAAAGATGGATTATTAAAAGACCGATTCAACTTTGAGAATGAGAGTTTTTCGCAAATGGAAGAGAAGGTAGAAAACAAATACTCTGTCAATATTCCTATGCGTTACTACTACAAAGGAAAATTTCGCAAAGGATGGGTAAATATAATCAATCCATTCCGAGGAACATGGGTTGTCGGAACTCCCGGTTCCGGTAAGACATTCTCTATCATAGAACCGTTTATCCGGCAGCACTCCGCAAAAGGTTTTTCGATGGTAGTTTATGACTACAAGTTCCCGACATTGGCTCAGAAACTATACTACCATTATAGAATTAACAAGAAAGCAGGAAGGACACCCAAAAATTGTCAGTTCAACATTATCAACTTTGTTAATGTAGAATACAGTAGGCGCGTAAATCCTATTCAGCTAAAATACATATCCAATCTTGCAGCAGCGAGTGAAACAGCTGAAACACTTCTTGAATCCTTGCAAAAAGGTAAAAAAGAAGGTGGTGGCGGTAGTGATCAGTTCTTTCAGACCTCTGCTGTCAACTTCTTAGCTGCTTGCATCTACTTTTTCTGCAATTACGAAAAGAGACCTTATGATGCGAATGGTAATGAAATGAACTTCGACAAGACCATTGACCCCGAGACCGGTATGATAAAGCCAACCGGAGTTGTGCGTGATACCAATGGCAACATAGCACAACCTGCCTATTGGTTAGGGAAATACTCTGATATGCCCCATATCCTTTCTTTCTTAAATGAAAGCTACGATACGATCTTTGAAGTCTTGAAAACCGATACAGAAGTAGCCCCACTTTTAGGTCCATTCCAAACAGCTTTTGAAAACAAAGCAATGGAACAGTTGGAAGGTATGATTGGTACGCTTCGCGTATTTACTTCACGTCTGGCAACCAAAGAATCATATTGGATTTTTAGCAAAGACGGTGACGATTTTGACCTCAAAGTCAGTGACCCCAAGAATCCATCCTATCTTCTGATTGCCAATGACCCTGAAATGGAAAGCATCATTGGAGCTTTGAATGCACTAATCTTAAACCGTCTTGTTACTCGTGTCAACACAGGACAAGGAAAAAACATTCCAGTAAGCATCATTGTGGATGAGTTACCTACATTATACTTCCACAAGATTGACCGTCTTATCGGCACAGCACGAAGCAATAAAGTGAGTGTAGCTCTCGGTTTTCAAGAACTACCGCAATTGGAAGCAGACTATGGCAAGACCGGTATGCAGAAAATCATCACAACCGTTGGTAATGTAGTCAGTGGTTCTGCACGAGCCAAAGAAACCTTGGAATGGTTATCCAATGACATATTTGGAAAGGTCGTCCAACTGAAAAAAGGTATAACGATTGACAGAGACAAAACCTCTATCAACTTGAATGAAAACCTCGATTCTTTGGTCCCCGGCTCCAAAATTGCAGATATGCCAACCGGTTGGATTTGTGGTCAAACCGCCCGAGATTTTGTGAAGACCAAAACAGGACGTGGTGATAGTATGGATATTCAAGAGTCTGAAGAATTTCAGACCAGTAAATTCTACTGCAAAACAAATTTCGATATGGATAACATTAGCAAAGAAGAAAAAGACTATGCCAATTATCCAATCCCTAAATTTTATCACTTTGAATCTCCTGAAGCACGCGAAAGAATCCTATATGGAAACTTCTTGAAAATCAACAAAGAGGTCAAAGACATGATTGCTGAAATTCAAGAATTTAACAAAAAATAAAAGGGAATAAAATCGCATCAGGAGACTCCCAATATTCTGACAATGGTTTCCCTTTAAAATACAGTACTTGAATACGTTACAAATTTAAGTTTTTTATAACTTGATTCTGTTACATATTCAAGTATTTTTTGTATCTTTGCATATAATAATTAAGAAATATGGAAACTAACAAGAAAAATACTCATGGAGGCCGAAGGATAGGTGCCGGTCGAAAAGGCAAACTCGGAACGCCAACGTCTGTCATTCGTGTTCCCTCTTATCGGAAACGTAATATACAAATAGAAGTAGACATGTTCCATTCTTCTGTAAAAGAGAAGCCATACAACTACTCAGCTTCTGAAATCTACGAAGTCGTAAGCGACCTCATTTTCTTATTAAGGAGTTTTCAATATCGCATAAAAGAAGGGAAAATAAAGGGATTAGAAGAATTAACTCCTTTTCAACGGTATGAACTTCTTAATATAAATTCAAGATTCAAAGACTAAAGACACTATGGGAAAATACAAAGTAATCATAGCCGGTTGTCGTGATTTCTCCAACTACGCGCTGTTGGCCGAGAAATGCGATTACTACCTTCATGACAAGATACAGACGCATGAAGTCATCATCGTTTCAGGTCATGCCAAAGGTGCAGATACCCTGGGTGAAAAATACGCACAGGAACGAGGATTAAATATCGAGCTGCACCCTGCAGACTGGCATCGTCATGGACGAGCAGCCGGACCCATCCGGAACGCGGAAATGGCTGCTGAAGCTGATGCTCTCATTGCATTTTGGGATGGCCAAAGCCGTGGAACGGCTAACATGATCAAAATCGCCAAAGACAAAGGACTTCAAGTAGCAGTGGTTAAATATTAAATAAAAAACCCCAAGCAAGATTTAGCTCTTGCCTGGGGTTTTATTTACTTCTTAATTTCAACCAATTGAATCTCTAATCCTAATTGTTCACATAACTTATCCAAGATTTCGATACTGATATTATATGTACCTCTTTCAAGTTTTCCAATATTAGCAAAACTTATTCCTGATTTTTCAGCCAATTGTCTGGTCGATAATCCTCTATGATTTCTAACTTTTGCGATTCTGATTCCAATTCTTTCTTTTACATCCATGAAATGCTGACTGTCAATAATTTCGTCATTAACTATTTCTACATTTCCTTTCAATGAAACCTCTCCCTCTACAATAGCATTACTTTTAATCATAGTGTTTCCTTTAATCCAAGCGTTATCTCTTACCATAGCGTTCTCACCAATCTGTACATAATCTTGTACGATACTTTTCCCTTCTATTTTTGCATTCCCTGATATAACAGATTTATCGCGTACAATTGCACTTCCTTTAACGACTGCATCATCCATCACTATTGCACTACCGGAAATTTTTGCTTCTTCATTTACAAAACTCATACCTTTTATAGTTGCACGATCTTCAACTACCGAATTTCCTGCTACCAAGGCTTCGTCTTGAACCTGAGCATAATTTTGAATCACGGCATTATCTCTTACTATTGCGCGATCCATAACTGAAGCATAATCTCCTATTTTGGCATTGTTCATTATTACCGCAGAGTCTTTTACAATAGCTGATTGAGATATTTTGGCATCATCACAGACTACCGCTTCATCATATACAAAGCAGTTTCCATCGTGTGAGAGGTTGCTTTCTTTTTCAATCCAGCCACCGAGCTGTCCGGCTTTGACATCGCCAAAGTCACGGACGGCCTTGATACGATAAACTGTACGCTCTGTTCCATCAGACAGCGCAACCATTTTTTTCTCATCAGTAATATCTATTTTTTTTCGCATATCAAACTTCTAAAATAAGCTATTTGACATAATGTATCTAATTAAGTACAAAATTAGCATTTAAAATTCATGTATGCAAAAGCACACACTACATTTTAACAGATTGTTTAAAAATGCGCATAGATAACAGCGCAACCACCTATCGTTAAATTGCCCGAAATTCTTGCGTAACCTCTAATGACTGTATCATCCATGACTACTGCATTTCCTTGAATACAGGCTTTATCTGTTACAAGCACATTACCTTTTACGGTAGCCTTACAAATAATTCTTGCACATCCAGAGATTCTCGCTTTGTCAGAGACTAATCCTTTATCCTGAACAATAACTCGATCATTCAAAAGAGCATCATTTTCTATCACTGCTTCATTTTTTACAATAACCTTTCCAAGCAACATGACTCTATTTTTTACAATAGCATCATCACGAACCCTTGCATCCTCACAGACCACTGCATCATCATATATAAAGCAGTTTCCTTCATGAGATAAATTTTCTTCTTTTTCCACGAACCCACCGAGCTAACCAACCTTAACAGTCCCAAAGTTGCGAAGAGAACGAATACGGTAAACTTTAACCTTTACTCCATTATTCTTCATTATTATTTTTTCTTCTGTGGTAATTTCAAATTTCCGATTCATAATTTTGATGCTGAGATATATTGCACGAATAAAATCCTCTTACTCTTTCTATCAAATCTAACAAATTATTGATTTCAAACTATAGATAGCAGACTCTCTACTACTGCCATCTGGAATTGAAACTTCTAAGCTATTTAAGTTTAGACCATCTGTTCAAATCAATAATAGTTCATAATCAAATTATTTTGAGTACCATGTTAATAGCATTCTCCAAAGCTTCCTCATACTTTTTATATACAGGATAGCCTTCTTTTTTAATATCGTTTTCAATCCAATCGCTTTCTTCTGCACTCACATTCAAATCACAGAAAGAAATCGTCCACTTATGACCCACAACTGGTTCTATCCAAACATAAATTCCTTTCGTTTCTCTCAGCCAATTTTGTGCCATACAAAGAGTAGGCGCAGCGTATTCATCTACCTGCAACCAATACTTTTTTCTTTCCTCTTTGTAGAACTCCAATTTATCATTTTTGTAAAAAAGCGTTGAATAATGACTATCAAATCCTTTTTCTTTGAGAAGTTTTGCCGTTTCCAGAGATACATAAGCCTCATTCATAATCTTGTAGTGTTTAATGTTGTTTGTTTGCATTATTGATAGTGCAAAGATACAAAATTATTTCCATGTATGCAAATATACATACTATTATTTTACACTTTTTCTATTGAAGCGTAAATGATTAAATGTGAGTATTATTGTATTCCCTCTATTTTCTGTCTTATCTCGATTACTCGGTAATATGAGAAATATAACAGATAAGGTGAGCAGTAAAAAACTCTCAATGGCAGGGTTGAATGTGCCATTGAGAGTTATGGATTACAACCAATCAGTTGGAATTTGACTATAATCTGTTAGGCCGGTGCAACCATAGAAACATCTATCGGAATTTTCGGGTGCCGTGAACTGCTCGGGATAATTCGCTCGTTCATACAGATGCACCTTTTGCCCATCTATCATCGTATAAGGACTCTCACCGGTGAGAGCCTTGCAACCATAGAAGGTGTAGGCGAAGTCAGTGACTTTTCGATTATTATCAAAGAGGTTCGCAGGGATGGAAGTCAAAGCCTTGCAACCATAGAAGGTGAAATTGAAGGAGGTGACTGCAAGGTTATTTGCAAACAGATTCTCCGGAATGGCAATCAGTGCCGTGCAACCATAGAAGGTTTCGGAGAAGGTAGTGACTGCCGAATTATTTGCGAATAAGTTCTCCGGGATAGTAGTCAATGCCGAGCAACCATGGAAGGTGAGGGAGAAATTGGTGACCTCTGGGTTGTTGGCAAACAGCTTCTCGGGAATGGCCGTCAAAGCCGAACAACCCTCGAAGGTCTGTTCAAAGTCAGTGACTTTCGGATTATGAACAAACAATCCTTTGGGGACGGCAATTAGTGCCTTGCATTTCGAGAAGGTTCCACCGAAGTTGGTGACTGCCGGGCAATTCGCAAACAAGTTCTCTGGAATGGAAGTCAATGCTGTGAAGCGAAAGGTACTTTCAAAGTCAGTAACTTTCGGATTGTTGGCAAACAGTTTTTCCGGAATTGACTCTAATGTCGAGCAAATAACAAAGGTTGCATTGAAACTGATCACTTCCGGGTTGTTTGCAAACAGTTTCTCCGGAATGGAAGTTAAAGTTCTGCAACTACTGAAGGTGTCATCAAAGTCGGTGACTTCTGGGCAATTCGCGAACAGATTCTCGGGGATGGAAGTCAAAGCATCGCAAGCATGGAAGGTGGTGGAAAATGTTGTAACTTCCGAGCATTTGGCAAATAAGTTCTCCGGAATGGCAGCCAATGACGTGCAACCAAAGAAGGTACTGTAGAAGTCAGTGACCTTTCGGTTGTTGGCAAAGAGACCGGCAGGTATGGATTTCAATGACATGCAACCAAAGAAGGCTCCTGAAAAACTAGTGGCATTGGGATGGTTTGCAAAGAGATTGGCAGGAACACTCGTTAACTTGATACAGCCTAAGAATACATCCGAGAAATTCGTAATACCTTCTTTGAAGGTGATGTAAACCTTGGGGTCTTTGAGTTCCGGCACAGTGATTACTCCACTTTCATTACCGATAATAAGTTCCTTTCCATCGGCAATGATGGATTTGCAGTACTCGGCCTTGTTAATCAGTTTGACATCTGTTCCGGTTTGATAAACAATCGGTTCTTGCGTCATGTTTTGTTTCATGATTTTTCTAAAAAACATATTTAGAGAGGTTTAGGTTGATTACTAAAGAATTGTTTCTTCCTTTTTGGTACTACAAAGATACAAATTAAATCCAATCTTACATATTTACAAACAAGCATTATTATCATATTTAATGATTATTGAAAATATACCAAATAGAAATTATTTAGTATATTTGCTGAAAATTTCTATTTATGGCAAAAGTTGTACATGTTCACTTATTTCATAGTATTGACAATTCTAAACGTAAAGATTGGTATTTTAGCAGCATATCAGCAGTCTATACAATTCTTAAAGCAGAACAAGTCGGTGCTACCAAGAATTATCTTCTTCATGCCGGTCTTTCCGGTAATGGAACCATAATTACAAAGAAAGCAATCATCAAGCAATCAACGCTTATACCATGTCCTAACAAAACCAAAAAGAGACAAGTCCCCATCCTCGATGAAGAATAAGGACTTGTCATAGAACACACATTCGAAAAAAGGGAAACAAAATTATCTTCTCCCCCACCCTCGCTTTCTTGTTGGGTTTGTTGTTGCTCCTGCTTTTCTTCTATTTTTATTTTTGGAGCTTCCTGTTTGAGTATAACGTTTTTTTTGTTGATTTAGTCGTTCCGGTTCAATGGGAGAGTTGAACAATCTATCCTGTTTTGGCTGGCTGCAATAAGCTTGTACTTCTTTATCACCTTTGGCATAATCGCGTATGAGGTCAGCTACATTGTAAGTCTTTGATTCGCTGTCGTGAATCATCATGCCCTCATTTATACATTTCTACACCATAGGAAATTTTGATCTTCTCGACATTCTTGATAGTTTCAGCTATTGATATATTTATGCTGCAAAGATACAAAAATAGGCTCGGACTTACTTAGAAATCCGAACCTACAAATGAATTTCAATAACAATTAAATTTAACAATCAAATTTAGAAAAATCCATTAGATTATGTGTTGTACCCTTAGTTATGAATTTCATAAAAATCAAGAAATGCTGAAAGTTGCTACCGGTATATGCTGAACAGATTCAGCACCCATGAAAACAATTCCATATTCGCCTTTTTCAATACAGGAAGAAGGAATTGTCAACAAATAAGACTGCTTGCCATATTTCTCTGCATGAAACGGTATATAACCTTTGTCCTTTGCATCTTCGTCAATTACACCAGAATCTATCTGGAGCCACTGAATACGTCTTTCTTTCTTAGTGGTTGAAAATTTAACTAGACGATAAAGGCTATGTGGATCATATTCGTTATTTTCAGCCTTAATCAAAATACGAATATTTTGACCATTCTTTTTATAATTGAAAGACGAGGCCTTACCCGAGAATATAATATCCATACCTACTGCTCCTGTCAAAGCACTGGCTGCATCAGCCACATCGCTGACGCTCATAGCCGTCATGGAAGCCTTTACTCCAGACAAGACAGTTTTTGAGCTATTTGCGCTTAGTCCTACTGCAGAACCAAGTCCACCAATGGCACTGGCTGCATCAGCAATCTTACCGATTTTACCGAGCAAACTTGTAGTTTTATTCTTGTGAGGTCCGACAATACCTGTTTCTTTAGGTAGTGCTGTATAAGTAGAATCGCTTGTCAATATACAATAACTATTAACAAATTCAGGTTCATCCAGGGTTAAAGAATCAGCCTCTAAAGACTGGTTTGAAATCTGATTTTGCTGTACATTCGAAGTGACTGATTCATTGTTTTTTACTATTGCTTTTACTGAGTCAGCATAAGCTGAGATTGAAGTTACTGATAAAAACAGTGCTAATAAAAGTGTTATTTTTTTCATTTGTATGATGTATTGATTTTTGATGATGCAAAGATACAAAATTCCTATAAAATAGAACCAAATTATATTTACATTAATTGTTGTATTCTATATATTTAATAC
>ENA-OYYV01000841-OYYV01000841.1-human-gut-metagenome-genome-assembly--contig:-NODE-841-length-12713-cov-5.027650_pt1 | contig 12713 bp, 13 predicted proteins | sample MGYA00244069_ERZ653462 | MGnify/ENA primary metagenome ERZ653462 (study PRJEB26926, sample SAMN06165170) | human gut metagenome | biome: ENVO:00009003; feature: ENVO:2100002; material: ENVO:00002003...
GTATAAGAGACAGTGCCTGCTCAAAGTGCAGAGCGCGCATTCGCGCGCTCTGCGCCGCAAAATGCTGACAGAGCAGCGCTTTGCGGCGGCTGATTGGACTCGAGGCGGGCCTTGCCCCCTCGAGCACCCCTGCTGCGTATGTGATTCGGCAGCGGCGGGGTCATTTTTGCCTGCTCAAAGTGCAGAGCGCGCATTCGCGCGCTCTGCACTTGTTTTTTCGCTGGGGACTTGTTATAATGCAAATTTGTAGGAATGGGAGGTGTGCGCGTGAACACCCTACAATCGATCTGGAACGGGCTCGACTGGTCCTATCTGCTGAATATCGTGCTGTCGGTCGTTCCGTCGCTGCTGTGCATCACGTTTCACGAGGTGTCGCACGGTTATATTGCCTATCGCCTCGGCGATACGACGGCAAAGGACGCCGGCCGGCTCACGCTCAACCCCCTGAAGCACATCGACCCGATGGGCCTGCTGATGATGGTCGTGTTCAAGTTCGGCTGGGCGAAGCCCGTACCGGTGAACATGATGCGCTTTCGCAATCCCAAGCGCGGCATGGCGCTTACGGCGCTGGCAGGACCGGTGTCCAATGTGCTGCTTGCGCTGGTGTTTCTGTTTTTATACGGTCTGCTGTACCGGGCACTGTATTCGGTGCAGTTTTTGCTGGACATGATCTGGCTGACGGCATATATCAGTCTGGCGCTGGCCATTTTCAATATCATCCCGGTCTCGCCGCTCGACGGGTCCAAGGTGCTCTTCGCGCTGCTGCCCGACGCGGCGTATGCCAAGCTCATGCGCTATGAGCGCTATGGGATGATCCTGTTGCTCGTGCTGGTCGCGACCGGTGTGCTCGGCAAGCCGCTCACCACGGTGACGGAGGCCGCGTTTGACAAACTCTTTATATTTGCGGAGTGGGGCTATGAACTTATCGGCATCTTCGGCTAAGCCGACCGATCCAACCTATTTTCTTGAAGGCATCATCCACGACAAGAGCGAGATGGCGGATTTTGAGGGGCCCTTGAGCCTGATCCTGCTGCTCCTGTCCAAGAACAAGATCGAGATCCGCGACATCAAGATCTCGGAGATCCTCGATCAGTATCTGGAATATCTCAACGCCATGGAAAAGCTCGATCTCGAGATCGCGAGCGAATTTGTGCAGATGGCGTCCTACCTGCTCTATATCAAGACCCGCATGCTCCTCACGGAGGAGAAGGAGGTCACGGAGCTCGAGCAGCTCATCGCCTCGCTCGAGCAGCTCAAGTGCAAGGACACCTATGCGGCTGTCAAGTCCGTCACGCCGATGCTCGACGCCGCGGCCCAGACCGGCCTGCACTATCTGTCGCGCCCGCCGGAGCCGCTGCCGAAGTCGGCGGGGGAATACCGCTACCGCATCGAGCAGGCAGACCTCCTGCGTGCGCTGCTGTCCGTGTTTACGCGCGGCGGCGCAGCGGCGACAGATGCGCTGCAGATGGCGGCGCCGAAGCGCATCATCTACAGTGTGCGCGACAAATGCCGCACGCTCATTGACGAGCTGCGCGAGCGGGGGAGCATGTCCCTGAACGCGCTCTACAGCCAGTGCACCAGCCGCAGCGAGATCGTGGCGACGTTTTTGTCCGTGCTGGAGCTGTGCAGCCTCGGCCATCTGATGCTTTCCGAGCAAAACGGCGAATATGTGGCAAGCTTCACCGGCGGCGCCACAGATGATATTCTGGAATCCATTGTTGAGTGAGAAATTTTTATGGAACACGAGGAATTACTTTCGGTCATTGAGGCCATTTTATTTGCAGCGGGCGATCCTGTGCCGGCGTCGCGTATCGCGCTCGTCACCGGCGAGGAGACGCAGACGATCGTCTCGGCCGCCAGGGAGCTCGCTGCGGCGTATGAGGAAAACCGCTGCGGCATGCGCCTGGTGCAGATGAATAATCTGCTGCAGCTGTGCTCCGCGCCGGAGTACGCGGATTATATCCGCCGCGCACTCGAGCAGCGCAAGCCGCCCAAGCTCTCGCAGCCGGCGCTGGAGGTGCTGGCGATCGTGGCGTATTTTCAGCCCGTCACGCGCGCGTATATCGATCAGGTACGCGGCGTGGACAGTGCCTACACGGTCACGACACTGCTCGAGCGCGGGCTCATCGAGGCCTGCGGCAGGCTCGACGCGCCCGGCCGCCCGTCGCTGTACCGCACGAGCGCGCTGTTTCTGCGCACCATGGGCATGCAGTCGCTCGACGAGCTGCCTGTGCTGCCGGATCTGTCGTCCGATGAGGGCGCGGAAAAGCTCGAACAGGCCATCTCGGAGCTGCGCGGCCGCGGCGAGCAGATGGAGCTGACGGACACGGAGGAAAAACCGACAGGGGAGTGATGCCGATTGACGGCCCTGTGGATCATACTGGCGATCGCGCTGGTGCTGACGGTGCTGAATCTGCTGCCGGTCGGCGTGGATGCGGCCTATACGGACGAGACGTTCTCGCTTGTGGCGCGCGTCGGCCCGCTCCGGCTCCGGCTCCTGCCGAAACCGCCGGATGCAAAGCCGAAGAAGAAGCCACCAAAACCGAAAAAGGAAAAGCCGAAGAAGAAATCCGCCTCGCCGGATATCCGGACGATCCTCGCCCTTGCAAAGCTCGGTCTGCAGGTGCTCAATCGCTTCCGGCAGCGGCTGCGCGTGCAGCTGCTGCGGCTGGTGTTCGTGTCCGGCGCGCCGGACCCGTACGATACGGCGCTGGCGTTTGGCTATGTCAATGCCGCGCTCGGCGCGCTCACGCCGCTGGCGGAGCGGGCCCTGCGCATTGACGAGCGGGACATTCAGACCGGTGTGGACTTTCAGGCCGAGCGGCCGCGCATCGATGCGCGCATCGTCTGTACGATCCGCATCGGGCAGATCGTTGTCATCGCGCTGGCGTTTGGCGTTGGATTCTTAAAGCAAAAAATGCACTCGAAACAGGCCCGGGCCACGCGCACAAATACCGCGCCGGCCGCGCAGGAAAGGAAGGTCAGCAATGGATAATGAAATCAGTGCAGTCATGACTGCGACCATGAGCAAGATCAAGGAAATGGTGGACACGAACACCGTCGTCGGCGAACCGATCACGACACCGGACGATATTACGCTCATCCCGCTGTCCCGCGTCAGCTTTGCCTTTGCCAGCGGCGGGTCGGAGTTCCCGATGAAGGAGAACAAAAACGGTGTCGGCTGCGGTAGCGGCGCCGGTGTCAAGGTCGAGCCGATGGGCTTTCTGATCGTCAAGGACGGCAATGTGCGCATGCTCAACGTCATGCCGCCGGCCTCGAACACGTTCGACCGCCTGATCGACATGACCCCGCAGGTGATCGACCGCATCGACCAGTTCATCGACCAGCGCAGGGCCGACAAAGCATAAACCGCGCCGAAAGCGCCCATAATAAGCACCGCCCGTAACTTGGAAAGGGTGGTGCTTGTTTTGAAACGGACATGTTTTGGCCTTGCCTGCGTGCTGGCCATTTCTTTGCTTTGCATGCTGCGCGTACATGCTGCCGGGACCGACAATGCGGCGAGGGCCGCCGTTGTCGTGCATCCCGAGACCGGCACCGTGCTCTATGAAAAGAATGCGGACGAGCGGCTCGGCATTGCCAGCACGACGAAGATCATGACTGCACTCGTCGTGCTCGAGCACTGCGCGCTGGAGGAACCGGTCGGGATCCTGCCGGAATACACGGCGGTCGAGGGCTCGTCGATGTATCTGCGCGCCGGCGAGACGTACACGGTCGAGGAGCTGCTCTACGGCCTGATGCTCGTGTCCGGAAATGATGCCGCCGTCGCGCTCGCATGCCACACGGCGGGCTCCGTGGAAGCGTTCGCGGACATGATGAACGATCAGGCGCGTGCGCTCGGCATGACCGACAGCGCGTTTCAAAATCCCAACGGTCTCGACGCCGAGGGGCATTATTCCACGGCGCGCGATATGGCGAAGCTCGCCTGCGCCGCCATGGAAAACGAGACATTCCGCACGATCGTATCCACAAAGAGCACGACCGTGGACGGGCAGACGCTCGTGAACCACAACCGCCTGCTGCGCAGTTATGACGGCGCGGTCGGCGTCAAGACCGGGTATACGAAAACCGTGGGCCGGACGCTCGTGTCCTGCGCGCAGCGCGGCGCGACGCAGTTCGTGTGCGTGACGCTCTCGGACCCGGACGACTGGAACGACCACACGCACCTGCTCGACTGGGCGTTTGAAAACTATGAGTACCGCTGCGTCGCCGGTGACACGCCGGTGTATGCCGTGCCGGTGCTCTCCGCCACGGTGGAGCTCTGCGCGGTGGTTCCGGAGGAACCTGCCTACCTGCTCGTACACCCGGATGACCCGGTGGTGCTGAAGACAGAGCTGCCGCGTTTCGCGTTCGCGCCGGTGGAGCAGGGCGCGCGGGCGGGCACGCTGACGGCGAACGGGCCGGATGGCCAAAGTGTCACGGTGCCGCTCTGCTATGCCGAACCCGCGGCGCTCGACCCGGATGCGAAGATCACGCCGCTCGCGCGGCTCGGCCGGCTGTGGACGCACGCCTGCCGCTACTTTTCCTCCTACTATCCTGTATCCTGAGGTGATGACCATGCAGCAACGGCTGCAAAAGTGCATTTCCGAGGCGGGCATTGCCTCCCGCCGCGCGGCGGAGACGATGATCTCCGCTGGCCGTGTGACCGTGAACGGGCAGACCGCACAGCTCGGTGCGCAGGCAGACCCGGAGACCGATATCATCTGCATTGACGGCCGGCAGCTGCCGTCCCGTGCCCCGAAGCGGTACATAATGCTGAACAAACCGCGCGGCTATGTCACGACGATGCACGACGAGCACGGGCGCAAAACCGTGGCGGATCTCGTGGCATCATTGGGGGAGCGGCTGTACCCGGTCGGGCGGCTGGATCTCGATTCCGAGGGTCTGCTCATCCTGACGAACGACGGCGAGATTGCAAACTGTCTCATGCATCCCTCACATGAGATCCCAAAGACGTATGAGGTGGATGTAGCGGGCGGCGATCTTGCAGTCGCAGCGGAGACCATGCACGCCGTCACGGAGCTGGAGGGTTATCACGTCCGCCCGGCGGAGGTGACGGTGCTCGCACCCGGGCGGCTGTCCGTGACGATCCACGAGGGACGCAACCGGCAGGTGCGCCGCCTGTGCGCGCTCGCGGGGCTGCGCGTCCGGCGGCTCGTGCGCGTGGCGGAGGGGGAGCTGCGCCTCGGCACGCTCGCGCCGCGCCAGTGGCGTCCGCTGTCGGATGCGGAAGTCGCTTACCTGAAATCGCATCTTTGAGACGCAAAATTTTATGCAAGTTTTCTACTGAAAAATTGCAAAAGCGACTTGCAAAGTGGCTGGAATTTGCTTAAAATAAAAAAATGTTCCGCAGCTTGGCGGCAAAAATGCGTATTTACAAGGTGAACATATGAAAATGGATATTTTGTCTGTTTTGGAGCATAAATTCCCCTCTTTTTCCAAGGGCCAGCGCACCATCGCGCAGTTTATTCTGAAAAACTATGACAAGGCAGCCTTCATGACGGCCGCGCGCCTCGGCGAAGTGACCGGCGTGAGCGAGTCGACCGTTGTGCGCTTCGCGGCCGATCTCGGCTACCGCGGCTACCCCGGCATGAAAAAAGCGCTGCAGGAGATCGTGCGCAACCGCCTGACCTCGGTCGAGCGTATCGAGGCGGCCGAGAGCACCATGGACGGGCACGACGTACTCAAGGCGGTGCTGCGCGCGGACATCAACAATCTGCAGGCCACGCTTGACGAGGTCGATCAGGACAACTTTGACCAGGCGGTCGATATGATCCTTTCGGCGAAGCACATTTATATCATCGGCATGCGCACGTCCACGACGCTGGCGGATTTTCTCGGCATCTATCTCAAGCTGCTGCTGGATGATGTCACGGTCGTCAAAGAGATCGCTGCGCGCGAGGTGTACGAGCAGATGCTGCGCATCGGCGAGGGCGATCTCATCATCGGCATCAGCTACCCGCGCTATTCCAAGCGCACGATCAGCGCCATGAAGTTCGCGCGCGATCACGGTGCGCGCTGCCTCGGCATGACGGACAGCAAGGTCTCGCCGCTCAACGAGATCTCCGATGTGTGCCTGTATGCAAAGAGTGAGATGGTGTCCTTTCTCGACTCACTCGTCGCGCCCATGAGCCTGATCAATGCACTTATCATGGCCGTCGGTGCGCGCGACCGGGAGCGCACGTTTGAGACGTTCCGCGAGCTCGAGACCGTCTGGAAAGAATATGAGGTGCATGGGACCGTTGAAAGCTGATGTAGTTGTGATCGGCGGCGGTGCGGCCGGGTCCATGTGCGCGCTCACGGCGGCGCAGCGGGGGCTGAATGTTGTGCTGCTCGAGCCGAACAAGATGCTCGGCAAAAAGCTGCGCATCACCGGCAAAGGCCGCTGCAACGTGACGAATCACTGCGATGTCAAGACCGTTCTTGCCAACATCCCGGGCGACGGGCGCTTTCTCTACAGTGCGCTCAACCGTCTTGGCCCGCAGGACACGATGGCGCTGTTTGAATCGCTCGGCGTGCCGCTCAAGACCGAGCGCGGCAACCGCGTGTTTCCGGTCTCCGACCGGTCGCACGATGTTGCCAACGCCCTTGAGCGCGCCTATGCGCACGCAGGCGGTCGGGTCGTGCACGCCGCGGCGACGGATATTTTGACACACGATGGTGCGGTCTCTGCCGTTGTGACCACGGAGGGTACCATCGACTGCGATGCTGTCGTCATCTGCACGGGCGGTCTGTCCTATCCGCTCACCGGTTCGACCGGCGACGGGTATTGGCTTGCCCGGCAGCTGGGCCACACGGTCACGCCCACGTGTCCATCGCTCGTCCCACTGGAATCGGACGATCCCTGGTGCGCCGAGATGCAGGGCTTTTCTCTGCGCAACGTGACGCTCACGGTCTACGATGAGCAGAATAAGGTCATCTATTCCGACCTGGGTGAGATGCTCTTCACGCACTTTGGCGTGTCGGGTCCGCTGGTGTTGTCGGCGAGCGCGCACATGCGCGACTTTTCGCAGCACAGGTACCGCCTGTCCATCGACCTGAAGCCGGCACTGGACGAGAAAAAGCTCGATGCGCGCATCCTGCGCGATTTTCAGAAATACGCCAACCGCGATTTTAAGAACGCGCTCTATGACCTCGCGGGTCATGCCATGATCCCGGTGCTCGTGCGCCTGTCCGGCATCCCGGAGGATACGAAGGTCAACGTCATCACACGCGAGCAGCGGCATAAGCTCGTGGAGCTGTTCAAGCATTTTCCGGTGTCGGTCACCGGCACGCGGCCCATTGACGAGGCCATCATTACCTCCGGCGGCGTGTCGCTCAAGGAGGTCAACCCGCGCACCATGGGTTCCAAGCTCGTGCCCGGCCTGTACTTCGCCGGTGAGGTGCTCGACCTGGATGCCTACACCGGCGGCTTCAACCTGCAGATCGCATGGAGCACCGGCTATGTGGCCGGAAGCGCGGTCTGCACATAACACACGAAAGGAAACGAACGTTTTGGATACACACATTACCGTTGCCATCGACGGCCCGTCCGGTGCCGGCAAGAGTACGATCGCCCGCGCGGCCGCGCGCCGTTTCGGCCTCATCTATGTGGACACAGGCGCGATCTACCGCACAGTCGGTCTCGCTGGCGAGCGGGCCGGCATCGACTGCGCGGATGCCGCTGCCGTGCAGACGCTGCTGCCGGGGTTGAAGATCGAGCTGGTCTATGACGCAGCAGGGGAGCAGCGCATGCTCCTCAACGGTGAGGACGTCTCGGAGATGATCCGTCTGCCGGAGGTGTCGATCCTCGCCTCGCGCGTGTCGGCACTGGCGGTCGTGCGCGCGTTTTTGCTGGATATGCAGCGTAGCCTTGCCCGCACGCACAGTGTTGTCATGGACGGGCGCGACATCGGCACGGTCGTACTTCCGGATGCCGGACTGAAGATCTTCCTGTCTGCCTCGGCGGAGTGCCGCGCGCAGCGCCGTTGGCGGCAGCTGCAGGAAAAGGGCATTCAGGAGCCCTATGCTGATGTGCTGCGCGAGCTTGAGCAGCGCGACTATGATGATACGCACCGTGCGGTCGCGCCGCTCAAGGCAGCGGCGGACGCCGTGTGCATCGACACGAGCGACCTGACGCTCGATGAGAGCATCAACGCCGTGTGCGCGGCTATCCGCGCGCGCTTCGGACTGGAGGCGCAGACGTGAAGGAATGCATCGTTGCCAAGTCGGCCGGTTTCTGCTTCGGCGTCAGCCGGTCGGTGAAGATGGCCGAGGAAATGCTCGCCGCCGAGCAAAACTGCTACAGTCTCGGCGAGCTCATCCATAACGACGATGTGGTGCGCCACCTGCAGTCCGAGGGCCTCACGGTCGTGGACGGGCCGGAGCAGATCCCGCAGGGCGCGTCCGTCATCATCCGCTCCCACGGCGTCAGCCGTGCGGAGTTTGAGGCAGTGCAGCGCACGGGCGCGGCGGTGTATGACGCGACGTGTCCGAAGGTCAAGCGCATCCATGAGATCGTGGCCGAGGCTTCGGCCGAGGGGCGGCAGCCGGTCATCATCGGTGCAGCCGACCACCCGGAGGTGCGCGCCATCTGCGGCTGGTGTGCTGCCCCGGTCGTGGTCAATGACGCCGCGGAGCTCGCCGCGCGCATCGCCGACGGCACCATCGACTGTGCAAAACCGCTGACTGTCGTCATTCAGACGACCCAAACGCAAGAGAAACTGCTGGAATGTCAGAAAATCATAAAAAAACAGTGTACAAACGCAAAATTGTTTGATACAATATGTGGTGCTACGTTTACACGTCAGACAGAGGCAGCGCAGATGGCCCGCACGTGCGATGCAATGGTCGTCGTCGGCGGCAGCCATAGCGCCAACAGCCGCCATCTCTACGAGATCTGCCGCAGTGCGTGCGCAAACGTGCAATTTATTGAAAACGCAGCGCAGCTTGATACAAGCGCGTTCGTACATGCGGATACGGTCGGCCTGACAGCCGGGGCCTCCGTGCCTGCATGGATCATTAAGGAGGTAAAACAAAAGATGAGCGACGAGATCCTGACTCAAGAAAATCCCACGGAGACTGAAAATTTTGATGAAATGCTGGAGGCATCTCTCAAGCCTATATATAATGGAGAAAAGGTAACCGGTACGGTCGTGGCCATTTCTGGCACCGAGATCAGTGTCGATATCGGCACCAAGTATTCCGGCTTCATCCCGACCAGCGAGTTCACCGACGACGGCATCAAGGTCGAAGACGTCCTGCACGTCGGCGACACCATTGAGGCGAGCGTTGTCCGCGTCAACGACGTCGAGGGCACTGCGATGCTCTCCAAGAAGCGTCTCGATGCCGTGAAGAACTGGGCTTCCATTGAAGAGGCGCAGGAGAGCGGCGAGATCGTCGAGGGCAAAGTTACCGAGGACAACAAGGGCGGCATCGTTGTGTCCGTCAAGGGCATCCGCGTGTTCGTGCCCGCTTCCCAGTCCGGCCTGCCGAAGGACGCTGCCATGTCCGAGCTCGTCGGCCAGACTGTGCGTCTGAAGATCACCGAGGTCAACCGCGGCCGCAAGCGCGTCGTCGGTTCCATCCGTGCCGTCGCCCAGAAGGAGCGCCGCGAGCGCGCCGAGAAGATCTGGAGCGAAATCGAGGTCGGCAAGCACTATCACGGTGTTGTCAAGTCCCTGACGTCCTATGGTGCGTTCGTCGACATCGGCGGCATTGACGGCATGGTCCACGTCTCCGAGCTGAGCTGGAGCCGCATCAAGCAGCCGTCCGACGTGCTGTCCGTCGGCGACGAGGTCGATGTCTACGTCATCAGCTTCGACGCGGAGAACCACAAGATCTCCCTCGGCTACAAGGATCCCAACGGCAACCCCTGGACCAAGTTCACGACGACCTTCCAGGTCGGCGATGTGGCGAAGGTCACCATCGTCAAGCTCATGCCCTTCGGCGCGTTTGCCGAGGTGCTGCCCGGCGTCGATGGCCTGATCCACATCTCCCAGATCGCCAACCGCCGCATCGGCAAGCCCGATGAGGTCCTGACCGTCGGCGACATTGTCGATGCGAAGATCACCGCCATCGACGAGGAGAAGCACAAGATCTCCCTGTCCATCCGTGCGCTGACCGCTCCCGAGCCGGCTCCGGTGCGCGAGCGCCCGGCGAAGAAGCCGCAGGCTCCGGAAGCTGATGCTCTGGTGTACGAAGTGTCCGCTACCGGCGAGGCCACCGGCAACATCCCGGACATCGACGACGACGAGATCGACGAGTAATTCCAGTCTCTGAAACATCCCTGCACGATTCGTGCAGGGATGTTTTTTTATTGTCCGCACCTTGCACCGGTCCGGATTTCTGATTATAATGGAAATATAGAATTTTACTAACTGTACGATATTTCTAGAAAGGAGCGATCCCATGGCACTTTACGGAAAGATCAAAGCGAAGCTCGTCGGAAAGCCGTTTTGCACGATGGTCGTTCTGGCGGCCGGTTCTTCCAAGCGGATGGGCCGTGACAAGCTGATGATGGAGGTCGGCGGCGTGCCGGTGCTCGTACGCTCGCTGCAGGCGATGCAAACCTGCGCCGCCGTGGACGAGATCATCGTCGTCACACGTACGTCCCGCCTCGAGGAGATCGCGGCGCTGCGCGACCGGTACGGTCTGACGAAGATGACCAAGGTCGTCGTCGGCGGCATGACGCGCGCGGAGTCCTCGCTTGCCGGTGTGCTGGCGGCGAGCGGCAAGGCGACGCTCATCGGCATCCACGATGCCGCGCGCCCGCTTGTGACGGATGCCGTCATCACCGAGACCGTTCAGGCGGCAAAAAAGAACCGCGCGGCCGCACCCGGCATCCCGGTGCGCGACACGGTCAAGCTCACGGCCGGCGGCGTCATCACCGGCACGCCCGAGCGCGCGGCGCTCACCGCTATTCAGACGCCGCAGGTGTTCCAGGCGGATCTCATCAAGGCCGCACTCACAAATGCCATGCGCAAGCACCTGGCCATCACGGATGACTGCTCGGCTGTGGAGCAGCTGCGTGTTAAGCCGGTCGTGACGCAGGGCTCGGACGAGAACCTCAAGATCACGACGCCGATCGACATCGAGCTTGCAGAGTCTATCCTGAGGAGGCGTGGCGGGGCATGATGCGCATTGGTCACGGCTACGATGTGCACCGCCTCGTTCCCGGGCGTAAGCTCATCCTCGGCGGTGTGGACATCCCGCACGAGACCGGCCTGCTTGGCCACTCAGACGCCGATGTGCTCACGCACGCCGTCATGGACGCACTGCTCGGCGCGGCGGCACTGGGGGACATCGGCCACCTTTTCCCGGACAATGACCCGGCTTATGCCGGTGCGGACAGTCTGACGCTGCTGCGCGAGGTAATGGCGCGTCTGAGTGCGGCCGGATACACGGTCGGCAATTTGGACTGCACGGTGCTTGCCCAGGCACCGAAGCTCGCGCCGTACATTGCGCAGATGCGCTGTAATCTGGCACAGTGCATGGACGTGAATATTGACCGCGTCAGCGTCAAGGCGACGACCGAAGAGGGCCTTGGCTTCACCGGTGCGCGTGAGGGCATCGCCGCGCACGCGGTCGTCCTGATCGAACGGGTTTCGTAAACGCCCGCACCGCTCCCGCATAGAATGAGACATAACGATGTGGGAGGGAGCTCATGATGCAGCGCTATTGTCTGATCATGTGCCGGTCGCTGACCTATGCACAGCGGTCATCGCAGGTGCTCGAGCGCGCTGGCATTACCGCCACTGTGCTCAAAGCGCCGCAAAGCGTTTCAAAGACCGGATGTACTTATTGCGTCAAACTTTATGAATCCCGTCTGGTTCGTGCGCTGGCGCTCCTGGACCGCGCAGCAATCCAGCGGGGGAAGGTGTATCGCCTGCTGGAAGATGGCACTTACCAGGAGGTGACGGTATGATCTATCTGGACTCGGCGGCTACGAGCCTGCTCAAGCCGCCGTCGGTAGTGCGCGCGACGGCCATGGCCATGCGCACAATGGCGAGTCCCGGCCGCGGCGGCCACAGCGCAGCCATGCGCGCGGCCGACACGGTGTTTACCTGCAGAGAAGCGGCGGCGGAGCTGTTTCACGTTCCGGAGCCGGAGCGCGTCGTGTTCACCATGAATGCGACGCATGCGCTCAATATCGCGATCCGCTCGCTCGTATCGCCCGGCGATCCGGTCGTGATCTCGGGCTATGAGCATAACTCCGTCACGCGCCCGCTCCATGCGCTGGGTGCGCAGGTGCGCGTGGCGGAGAGCTCGCTCTTCGAGCCGGAGGCGGCGGTCAGCGCTTTCCGCCGCGCGCTACCGGGCGCGAAGGCGGCCGTGTGTACGATGGTGTCGAACGTGTTCGGCTATCTGCTGCCCGTGCGGGAGATCGCGGAACTTTGCGCCGCTGCAGGCGTCCCATTGATCGTGGATGCCTCGCAGGCAGCCGGCTGTGTGGAACTCGACGCGACGGAACTCGGCGCGGCGTTCGTAGCCATGCCGGGGCATAAGGGGCTGCTCGGCCCGCAGGGCACGGGCATCCTGCTGTGCTTTGCGCAGCCAAAGCCCCTACTGTGCGGCGGCACCGGCTCGCAAAGCGTGCTGCAGGATATGCCTGAGGAACTGCCCGACCGGCTCGAGGCCGGAACGCACAACGTCCCCGGCATTGCGGGCCTGCTCGCCGGGATCCGGTATTTGTCGGCGCAGGGTGTCGAAAATAT
>ENA-OYYV01000871-OYYV01000871.1-human-gut-metagenome-genome-assembly--contig:-NODE-871-length-12356-cov-4.666775_pt1 | contig 12356 bp, 10 predicted proteins | sample MGYA00244069_ERZ653462 | MGnify/ENA primary metagenome ERZ653462 (study PRJEB26926, sample SAMN06165170) | human gut metagenome | biome: ENVO:00009003; feature: ENVO:2100002; material: ENVO:00002003...
CGTCGGCAGCGTCAGATGTGTATAAGAGACAGCTTATTATCTCCTTTTGAGCGTGTCTTTTAATACTCTAACGACTCCATGTACTTCATATATTTCACAACCATAAGGGCAATCTTGAAGGTAATGGCATCCTCGAATACCCGGAGGTCAAGTCCGGTACTCTTCTGAAGTTTATCCAGACGGTAAACCAGAGTATTTCGGTGAATGTAAAGCTGACGGGATGTCTCAGATACATTCAGACTGTTCTCGAAGAACTTGTTGATTGTTGTCAATGTCTCCTCGTCGAACTCGTCTGGTGATTTACCATCAAAAATCTCCTTGATAAACATCTTGCAAAGTGGAAGTGGCAACTGATAGATCAGTCGGCCGATTCCGAGATTGCTGTATGCGATAATCTTTCTGTCGCTATAAAAGATCTTTCCTACATCCAGTGCAAGCTTTGCTTCCTTATAAGAACGGGAAACTTCTTTGATTTCGTTGACGATCGTACCATATGCCACATTGACCGATGACATGGCTTCTGTATTCAGCATATCCACAATTACCTTTGCAGTCTTGCGCATATCTTCGTAAGTCTCACTCGGCTTTACTTCCTTGACCAAAATAATGTTTTTCTCGTCAACTGCCGTAATGAAATCCTTTGTCTTGCTGGAGAACAACGTTCTGACTGTCTCCAATGCGTTGGTATCCTTCTCCGTCTTTGTCTCGATAATAAACACGATACGTTTTACATCTGCCTCAATGTGCAGCTTCTTCGCACGGTTATAAATATCTACCAGAAGCAGATTGTCAAGCAACAGGTTCTTGATAAAGTTGTCCTTGTCAAAACGCTCCTTGTATGCCACCAGAAGATTCTGGATCTGGAAAGTTGCCATCTTTCCAATCATATAGACATCCTCGGCATCCCCTTTTGCCAGTATGACATATTCCAGTTCATTCTCATCATACACCTTGAAAAACTGGAAGCCACGGATCACCTGACTGTCCGCCGCTGATTCAGAGAATTTTACAACCTCATCCTCATATTCTTCCATTCCGCGCATAGTTGTCGCAAGTATCTTACCTTCGGTATCCATCACACAGAGTTCTACACGTGTAATTGATTTAATTCCGGTAACCGTATCCTGCAGTATCTGATTCGAAATCATTCGTCCACCCCTATTCTTTGTTGTGAATTTTTTAAAAATTCTGTAACAAAATTGTAACATTTATACATTCTTCTGTCAATGTCAAATACTTTCCAATTATTCAACATTGCCTATACTCATACAAAGTACATTCTACACGAAAAATGTAAAAAAAAAAAGAGGAAACGCATATTTTTTATGCATTTCCTCTGAAAAATCACACTTTGTTCAAATTTTAGAACGCAGCACCTGACTAGTTGATGATAATCTCCTCTGTCTCCTTATCGAAGATGTGGATCTTGCTCAGGTCGAATGCGAACTGAACTGTATCACCAGGTCTTGCTGTTGTACGTGCATTTACTCTTGCTGTGATATCGAACTGGTCGATTGTGAAGTACAGATATACTTCAGCACCAAGCATTTCGTAAATATTGATTCTTGCATCGATAACACTCTCAGGTGAAGACTCGATGAAGAGCTGCTCATCATGAATATCCTCTGGGCGGATACCAAGAACAACTTCCTTATCAAGGAAATCACCGCTGATAAGCTTCTGAGCCTTAGCATCAGGAACCTTGATTGAGTGAGAACCGAACATAAGTAATACATCTGCTCCAGACTTAACAACCTTACAATCGATGAAGTTCATAGGTGGCATACCCATGAATCCAGCTACGAAGAGGTTGCATGGCTTATCATACAGATTCTGAGGTGTATCAACCTGCTGGATGATACCATCCTTCATAACTACGATTCTTGTACCAAGAGTCATAGCCTCTGTCTGGTCATGTGTTACGTAAATGATAGTTGTCTGCAGTCTCTGGTGAAGCTTAGAGATCTCAACACGCATCTGAACACGGAGCTTAGCATCCAAGTTTGAAAGAGGCTCGTCCATAAGGAATACCTTAGGCTCACGAACGATTGCACGTCCCATAGCAACACGCTGTCTCTGACCACCTGACAAAGCCTTTGGCTTTCTGTCAAGCAGATGCTCGATATCAAGAATCTTAGCAGCCTCATGTACCTGCTTATCAATCTTCTCCTTTGGTACCTTTCTAAGCTTCAGACCGAATGCCATGTTATCATAAACTGACATATGTGGATACAAAGCGTAGTTCTGGAATACCATCGCAATATCTCTGTCCTTAGGCTCTACATCGTTAACCATCTTGTCACCGATCCAAAGCTCACCGGAACTGATATCCTCAAGACCTGCGATCATACGAAGTGTTGTTGACTTACCACATCCTGAAGGTCCAACGAAGATGATGAACTCTTTATCTTCAATATCCAAGTTGAAGTCCTTTACAGCGTTGAAGCCATTTGGATAAATTTTATAAACATTCTTAAGTTGTAAACTAGCCATTTTGATTTTTCCTCCTTAGATTTTAGCTATAATCATCTGACTCATGATGTTTGTATGATACACCAAATAGCCCGAAGTTGCCATATTACTATTCAACAAATAAGGCGGAAAAATATTGTGTAATTTGTATATGAAAATTTTTTTCATGATTTTTTTGTGGATTTTTCACAAACTTTACCGAATCCTAACTAGCTATATTTTGTGAAACCTTCACCATAAGCCTCCCGAATATCCCCTACAAAACAGATGGCACGGTCATCCAGCTCATAAATTTTCCGCTTGACATTTACCATTTCCTTTGAACTAAGTGCACAGAGCAGCATCTGCTTTGGACATCCTGTATATCCGCCCTGTGCCGGCACACGCGTGACACCGCGCCCCAACTGCCCGGTAATGTATTCAGCGAGTGCCTTTTCCTCGGTTGATATGATATACATAAGCTTGGCATGGTTTGGTCCCTCCAGCACAAAATCAGATACTTTCGTCATGACAAACAGGACGATCAGCGCATAGATTCCGTTGCGCAGTCCGAACACGCCAATTCCAAACAGGATAATGATCCCGTCAACGATTGCCATCAGCTTTGGAACCGATACATGCGGGATGCGCCGGTTAATGATCTGCGCTGTCATATCTGCGCCGCCGGAGGACGCATTTTGCAGGAAGATCAAGCCAAGTCCACCACCCATGATTACGCCGCCACACAGTCCGTCGACCAGTACATCCCCGGTGAGAAGCGGCAATGGACGGAGCAGCCCAAGGAACACAGACAGACAAACCGTCGCATAGACCGTCCGGTAAAATATCTGCTTTCCAAGCACCTTATATCCTATGAAAAACAATGGAATATTGACCGCGGCATTGACCAGCCACAGCTGGATATGAAACAGATGCTCCAGCAGGATTGCCAGTCCGGTCACACCTCCGGTCACCAGCTCCAGTGGGTTAAAATATACAACAACCGAGAATGCCATCAAAAATGCTCCCACGGTCATCAAGCCATATCGTTTTGCAGTCATCACACAAACCTCCACACGAAAAAAGACTCCATACTAACATCTAGTATGGAGTCCATCTTTCATTTTTATTCGTTTTTAATGATTGCTGTCGGATGCACCAATGATAATCACGACATCGTAACCGTCTGTGGATTCTGTCACATTGCTTGTCACAGTTCCAACTTCATAGCTGGCATTTGCAAAATACTGTACCAGTTCTTTGCCCACGCCATCTTCTCTTGCTACAATCTTTGTATCAGCGAGTGCTTCTGTGTAATCCGATGCATTTGTGTTTGCATATCCATTTGCATTTAACGTATCACACCATCGTCCTGCAAGTCCAGCAATATCGGTACTGTTCAGCACCAGGATCTTCCTATCCGTTGCACTGACTGTCTCAGCCTCCTGTGCAGCTTCGGTTGTCTCAGCCTCTGTGGATGGTGTGATCTGAAGATCATCCACCTGAGAATCCGTCAATGCATTCTCATCGAGGGTTGTCGCAGGCGTATCCTTCGCTGTGTTCCCCTTTAATGCCTGCATTACAAAAAATGCGCCAAATGCCACAATGGCAAGTCCTAATATAATAACGGCTGCGCGAAGCAACATTGAAAAGAACAATCCTGCTGCCGTCTGCTGTTTTTTTCCACTCATAATTTTCTCCTATCTACGTCATACGTTGTTTCCATCTTTTTCTATTCGTATCTACCGTCGCTCATTCTAGTCTTTTTTTCAATACATTTTTCAAGTATAGCAAATGTTGTTGTTTTTTTCAACCATTTATAGCATAATCGTAGTATGGATTTTTTGTGAAAAAGTTGCATCCTGCTATAGATATTTCAAGAATAACAAGGAGGTCCCAATCCCATGAAAACAGCTCTTATTACCGGTGCTTCCCGCGGAATCGGCGAAGCCACCGCCTATCAGTTAGCAAAAGAATACGACTGTGTTGCCATTGTGAGCCGGAATACCGACGGAAAACTAAATACCGTCGCCAATCAGATTCACACCACAACCAATTGTGAATGCATTCCATTTACCGGGGATGTATCCGACTTTGCATTTGTTGAAGAATGCGTCCGGTCACTTGCCGCATCCGGACATCCGGTCGATACACTCGTCAACAACGCAGGCATCTCGCTCGTCGGGCTTTTTCAGGACATGACGCCAGATGAATTCGACCGCATCCTGCGCATCAATGTAACTTCCGTCTACAACACCTGCCATGCTGTGATTCCCGATATGGTACGAAACCAGCATGGACGTATCTTGAATATCTCCTCGGTCTGGGGACTCGTCGGTGCCTCCTGTGAAGTTGCTTATTCAGCGACGAAGGGGGCCATCAACAGCCTGACGATGGCGCTTGCAAAGGAGCTTGCCCCAAGCCATATCGCGGTCAATGCCATTGCTTTCGGTGCGGTGGACACGACCATGAACGGTCATCTGTCTGTCGAAGAGAAGAAGGCACTCTGCGAGGAAATCCCGGCAGAAAAAATGGCGGCTCCCGAAGAAGCCGCCGCCTGTATCTCTCATATTTTGGCAATGCCGGATTATATGACCGGCGAAATATTGAAATTCGATGGTGGCTGGATCTAGCCACCATTTTCCTTTTCCGAATTCTTTTCTGAATTCGTTATGAATCCTTCTTACGCAGGTTTTTGATTGCTGTTGTAAGCTTGATTGGATTTCCGTAACGCAATGTCGAACTCCGGAAGATCTTACCGCCGATCACACCCATAATGGCAACCGAAATATACAGAATGACCGCAGATACGATGATCTCCCATGTCTGTACATGTCCCATCGCCACACGCGCAAACATGGCGCTGTAAGAGCTAAACGGCAGGAAGGAACAGACTTTCATCGGTACACCATCCACCTTGTCAAGCTGAAGCAGCACAACAAAATATACGATCATGATAATCATCTGTGCTGATCCGGCGGACTTATTCAGATCCTCAATCTTTGACACCAATGCCCCGAGCGCACCGTATAGGAACGCATAAAATAGGAATCCGCCAATGCCGAATACTGCAAATACAACCAATACATTGGCTGGGATATCCAGGAACATGCCAAGGTCAATGCTCCAGAAATCTTTATTGTACTGGTATGAACCAAGCAGACAGACAGCAATGATTCCAACCTGAAATACCGTTGCCACGGCACCTGCAAATACCTTGCCGAACAGCAGCGCCGTTGAATCGGTACTGGTAACCAGAATCTCGATGGAACGGTTGCTCTTCTCATTTGTAACAGAAGACGCAATACTCATGCCATACATGATGATGAGCATAAATATCAGGATCACAAGCACATAGCAATACCAGAAATTCTGTGTGCTGTCCTTGCCAAGGACATACTCATCATGGGTAATCTCCTTATATGACGCCTCCATGAATTCATTCAGATCCAGATCATGCTTCTCACAGTAATCCAGCTTGACAAGCATCCCCAGATAGCTGTCAAAGACAGCTGCATCGGAATTATCCATGCTCTTGTTATATACATAATAATCGTAATCAGACAGCGAACGAACCGCAAATCCGGCGGCCGCTTTTTCGTCTTCAACCGCTTTTTTCAAAGCATCCTCACTGTCAAAGCTGACCAGATTTATTCCTGTTTCCATAGACCCCCATACCGAGCCATCCACGTCAATGATCAAAATTCCATCCGGATCGTAGACCCCGTATGTATGCTCTGCATCCGCATCTGCGGAAGAATCCTCCTTTGAAGTGCTGTCCTGAACGGTAGAATCCTTCTTATCTCCCGTAATTGCATCCTTGACACGCGGCACGAACATGATGCCCGCTGCCAAAACAGCAATCAGGATTGTGGATATCACATATGACTTGCTCTTAAAATAGTTGTCCAGTTCAAACTTTAATATCGTGAAAAACTGTTTCATATTATACCGCCTCCTTTGCTGCTTCTGTGTCCGGTTCTTCATCCCCGACACAAGAGATAAAGATATCATTCAAGGATGGCTCATAGGCTCCAAACTGGTGAATTTCAACTCCTGCCTGTTTGCAAATATCAAGGATCTGCCACATATCAGCCTGGGTTTTCAGTTCAAGCACCACGTACTTTTTAGTCACGCGCTCAACAGCTGCATAAGAAGACAGCTTCTCCCTGCAGATATCAGCCAGCTCCTGTGGGCTGTAATTGTCCGCCGATATCGTCTTTCTGCCACGTCCGTACGTATCCTTGATATCATCGAGATGTCCGGACAATACGACATCGCCATGGTTAATAATTGCGATATCCTCGCAGAATTCCTCCACATAGCTCATCTGATGGCTGGAGAAAATAACGATGCGACCTTCGCGGATCAATTCCCGGATGACGTCCTTTAACACCTGTGCATTGACCGGATCTAACCCGGAAAACGGCTCGTCTAATATGACTAACTGTGGCTCACCGACCAGAGTTGCCGCAAGCTGTACCTTCTGCTGGTTTCCTTTTGATAATGTCTCTAAATTCCGGTCAATATATTCGGATACATGAAGACGATCCAGCCATTTCACTGTGCTCTCATTCGCCTGTTTCTTATTCATGCCCCTAAGCATAGCCAGATACACCATCTGGTCACGTACTTTCTTCTTCGGGTAAAGTCCCCGTTCCTCCGGCAGATATCCAACCTGGCTTGCCGTCGGACGAAATATTTCTCCATCAAGCATAATCTCGCCGGAATTTGCATGGAATACATCCATGATAATCCGGATAGTTGTCGTCTTACCAGCACCATTTCGACCAAGTAGTCCGAGCGCCCGTCCGCTCTCCACCGCGAAGCTGACCCCATGCAGGATTTCTTTTTCCCCGAAGCTTTTTCTTATATCTTTTAATTCGAGCTTCATAACCTCTTCCTTCCTATCTACCGATTTTGTTATTCCTACGTACTATACAAATCCGAAATTTTGTATAAAAATAACATGTTCCCAATATAGCAGAATCAATTGTCATTTGCAACTATCTGCTCCTGCATTTCATCTGTCTGCCAGATAAAATGCTGGTCTATCGAAAACATGTTATGATTCATCACCATGTATCCGCATGATGACCGGCATGCACATCCGTGCATATCTTTCTATTATTATCAACTGTTATGGCAGTGCATACTTCTGTTCATATGCACGGTACTGTTCGTCGTACCACTTCGCATCCTGCTCCTTCACTTCTTTGCGGTGCTCATGTGCATCGAGTTCATCATCCTCCACCTGGATTACACAGGTTGCAATATTCGAGCAGTGATCAGAGATACGCTCATAAGTATCGGAGATATCTGACAGACTAAGTCCAAGCTCAATCGTACATTTGCCTTTACGAAGACGCTTGACATGACGTTTCTTGAGCTCTTTGTTCATATCGTCCATCAACTCTTCCAAAGGCTGTACAAGCGCTGCTTTATAACGGTCATTTTGCTCAAATGCATTAACTGTCATCGTCAGGATATCTTTGAGTGCCTTGCTGTAGACAGCAAGCTCATCCATCGCCTTCTTCGAGAAGATCAGTTCTTTCTTATGCATCTGTTCCACTGCCAGCAGTATATTCACAGCCAGATCCGAGATACGCTCGATATCTCCCAGCGAATGAAGCATCAGTGACAGACGGTGTCCATCTTCCTTCGAAAGATCTTTCGTAGAGAGCCGGAGCAGATACGTGCCAAGCTGATCCTCGTATTTGTCGACGGTATCTTCTTCCTTGCGGATCCGTTCCGCTATTTCCTCGTCGTATGCGGTAAGCAATCCGACTGCACGTCCAACAGATTTCATGGAGAGCTCTGCCATCTCAGAAGCTACCTTCCGACACTGCATGATTGCGAAACCAGGTCTCTCTAAGAATACAGGATCCAAGAGCTGCAGTACCTTGTCATGCTTGCTAAGCTCATCCTCTTCCTCGTCGTCATCCTTGATGGTCTTGACAGCAAGAAACTCCAGGAATCCGGAAAGCGGAAGCAGCACAATCGTTGCGGCAATATTAAAGATCGAATGGATCGTTGCAATTCCTACCTCATTTGCCGCCTGCGGCAGGAATGCATAATGTACAAATGCATTGGAGATATAAAATACTAACATGAATACAACCGTTCCGATTACATTAAAGTAAAAATGAACCGCTGCCGCGCGTTTTGCATCCTTACTTGCTCCCACACTTGAGATCATCGCAGTCGTACAGCTGCCGATATTCTGTCCCATAATGATAGGGAGAGCAAGTGCATAGGAGACAGCGCCCGTGGAACAAAGTGCCTGCAAAATACCTACGGACACAGAGGAAGACTGCATAATCGTCGTCAATACAAAACCTGCAATAACTCCGAGAAGCGGATTCTCAAACTTCGTCAGAATCTGTGTGAACTGCGGAACATCCTTAAGCGGTTCCACTGCCGAACTCATTGCGGTCATACCATACATCAGAATCGCAAAACCAAGTAAGATCGTTCCGATGTTATGTTTCTTCTCACTCTTGCAAAATACAACTAAAATCGCTCCAATCACAGCCAGAATCGGCGTAAAAGAGGTCGGCTTCAGCATCTGAAGGAAGAAGCTTCCTCCGTCAATACCGGACAGTGACAGCAGCCACGAGGTTGCCGTTGTACCGATATTCGCGCCCATGATAATACCGACTGCCTGATTGAGCTTCATGATACCGGAGTTAACAAAACCAACGACCATAACCGTCGTCGCTCCGGATGACTGGATGACTGCCGTTACACCTGCGCCAAGCAACACAGCAGACCACTTATTGGAGGTAAGGCGTTCGAGAACCTTTTCCAGCTTACCACCTGACATCTTCGCTAATGCGTCTCCCATTATATGCATACCGTACAGAAACAATGCGAGACCACCAACCATGGATAGAACGTCAAAAATATCCATCTTTTTCTCCTATTCTCTTTATTGACATTTTATAAGCCGGTCTGCTGGATTTTACCCAAAATTCACCTAATTTTTACAGTTTCCGGTCTTTAACAATAATACAACCTTGAAGAGGTCTCCGTCAATCATTATTTCCACTTTGCCGTTCTGTAATTCCATCAGGCTCTGCGCAATGGATAGTCCGAGTCCATTGCCCTCTGTATTTCTTGAACGGTCGCCACGGACAAACCGTTCCTTTAATTCATCGCCAGAGATGTTGAGTGGTTCCTTCGAAATGTTCTTGAAGGTCACTGTGATCTCTCCCGGTTCTGCCTCGTCAATATCGATGTATACCCGGCTGTTTGGCTGGGCGTACTTGATGATATTTCCGATCAGATTGTCGAACACGCGCCACAGATGTCTGCCATCTGCCATGACATGGCAGTCTGCCTGCGCACCATATTTCTTCGTCAGATAATTCGTCACTACCGGCTGCAGCTTACATGCCGCAAGCCGCTCTTCGAATTCTCCGAGCGCCTGTTCTAAAAGCATTTCCACGTCGGTCGGTTCCATATGCACTTCCAGATTACCCGTAGACGCCTTGCTCGCTTCGATCAGATCCTCGATCAGCTTCTTGAGCCTTGCAGACTGTCGCTGCAGCACCCCCAGATATTCTGCTTCCTTGTCACTTAAATCGCCCTCCTTGGAGAGGATATCCACGTAATTGATAATAGACGTAAGCGGTGTCTTGATATCATGGGAAACGTTCGTGATAAGCTCCGTCTTCATCCGCTCGCTCTTCATCCGCTCTGCCACTGCCACGCGCACACTGTCCTGAATACAATTTAATGTCTCGCCATGTGCCGCAAATTCCGGCAGCATATGTGTCGTGTCGATCTTATAATCGGTCTCACCGTCTGCAATCTTCTTCGCGCCATCCTTCAGCCGATACATCTGCACGATCACGCGGATTACGAATACTGCAAGCAAAGCCGCACATACCAGATCCAGCACGATTGCCAGTCCGGCAGAACCACTCGCAGCCACGAGAATAAACCGGAGCAGTGCGATTCCTGCCAATCCGCCAATCCATTTCCAATAGAGGTTAAAATGTCTTCCAAGGAAACGGAATAAATCCCGAAGCTTGCCAAACACCCATTTCACAAGCCGCACAAGCAGTTTACAAAGCCGCCAGATCAATGTGTTTGCAAACATTGCCCAGCCGGAAGCCTTCAGTCTGGTTGATGTCGTCATCAGAAGCGGTGGAATCAGAAACGCCACAACCGCCGTACAGATGGATGCTAGGAAGATTTCATCCCGTGTGGAATAGCTATACCACGTAAGCAAATTAATTCCACAAGCAACAAGTCCGACCGCGATTGCAATGAATAAATCATATGGTATCCGGTCAAATACATTGCAGGTGATTGTCTCCTGCCCTTTCCGGTGTCCGGACGCTGCAATCAGAAATCCGCCCATAAAAAGAATCATAATCAGCGAAATCGCAAGCACATAAGGTGCCATATTCACAATTGGCTTGCAATACCGCAGCACGATCGACTCTGCATAGATATCACGTGCAGTCAGGTCGGATCTGACATAGGCATACAGCGTGTAAGAAACCGGTGTATACATATCAATGCCCTGCGTCAGGCTGCCGTCATAATCCAGCGTCAGGCTCTCATTGTATATCTGCACATCACCGGCTTTCTTCGTCGCACGTGCAACTGCCTTCTGATAAGCGGAATTGTTCGAGAGATAATAAATAAAATTTGTGTTGTCAAGCTGAATATACGGATCCGCATTGCCTTCGTCATCTACGGCACTGTCAACCACGGTCATATCCGCAAAGGAAATATTGCTCCAATCCCAGTACACGTCACGGATTGACATAGGAACTTCCCCGGATGTTGCAAATACAGTTTCGTCCGCTTCATAGCTGCTGTAATCCTCATCATATTCGTCCGGTACATAATTGTTCTTCCAGAAATCAATGATATCCTCCAGAGAAAGCTTACAGGTGATCGTCGTCTGTCCGGTATAGGTCATTATCCGCCTGGATCTTACGTCATGATACTGATACTCTTCTGCCTTATAATTCGACAAGGTTGGATACTTCTTTGCATCATCCGGTACGACCTCGAAGTAGAAATTGCTGTTTTTCTCATTGAAATAATCCTTATAATACCGTATCGTATGATTCTCCTGCGTATCATCCTGACTTTCCACATATGCCTTGTAGTATTCGTCCACCTGATACGAGGAATTATCCACGAGATTTCCCATATAGCCATCGTAAATCGCCTCCGCCTGCATCTGGCTGGAACCGCCGTAGGAAATCGCCGCAACTACCACACAGCTGGAAACCGCTGCCATAAAAAGCGATACAGAAAGCAGGATTGCAGCAACCACCTTTGCCACTGCACTTTTCTTTAATTTGTCCATTTTATCATTCCTTCCCAAACATATACCCTTGTCCCCAGACTACCTTGATGTAGCGCGGTTCCGAAGGGTCTGCCTCGATTTTCTCACGCAAGTGGCGAATATGTACCGCAACGGTGCCCTCCTGTCCGAACGGTGCATCCTCCCAGACAGCCCGGTAGATATCCTTCGGTGCATAGACCGTATTCGGATGTTCCATCAGGAATTTCAGGATTGCATACTCTGTTTTGGTGAGGTTTACCATATCTCCGTCAATCGTAACCTTCTTCGCCCTGTCATCCAGACAGACGCCGCCGATGGTAAGCGTATCCGCTTCCGGTTCCTTCGGAACATTTCCGCCAAGCATCATGTAACGGCGCAGCTGTGCTTTTACTCTTGCGATCATAACAACCGGGTTAAATGGTTTGGTAATATAGTCGTCGGCACCGACGGAAAGACCGAGAATCTTATCTGTATCTTCACTTTTCGCTGTGAGCAGAATGACCGGAACATTGGACATCTTGCGAATCTCGTTCATCGCTGTGATACCACTGTCTCTTATACACATCTCCGAGCCCACGAGACATCTCAG
>ENA-OYYV01000873-OYYV01000873.1-human-gut-metagenome-genome-assembly--contig:-NODE-873-length-12342-cov-6.568731_pt1 | contig 12342 bp, 13 predicted proteins | sample MGYA00244069_ERZ653462 | MGnify/ENA primary metagenome ERZ653462 (study PRJEB26926, sample SAMN06165170) | human gut metagenome | biome: ENVO:00009003; feature: ENVO:2100002; material: ENVO:00002003...
CTACACCTCTCTATTCGTCGGCAGCGTCAGATGTGTATAAGAGACAGGGCGGTGCGGGATGCCGGCCTTTTTCTCGGCCTTGAGCTGGGCGGCGAGCCGGAGCAGGTAGTCGATCTGCTCGGGCGTGTAGTCGAGCAGCTTGAGAAAATCGTTGCCTTTGAGATGCATGTCGGTGTTCCTCCTTATTCTCCGGCGCAGACGTCTTTGAGCACGCTGACCGCCTGCTCGAGCTGCGCCATGGGGATGTTGAGCGCCGGCAGCAGGCGCACCTTGTTCTTCGCCGAGATGACGAGCACACCGCGCGCCATGCAGTCATTGATGACGTCCTTGACCGGGCGCTCGGTCTCCACGCCGAGCATCAGGCCCAGACCCGTGACGCTCTTGACGCCCTTGGCGCCGGTGAGAGAGCTGACGATGAAGTCGGACTTTTCCTGCACGGACTGCAGCAGCGGGCCGTCGAGCCGGTGCAGAATGCTCAGCGCGCCGGCGCAGCAGACCGGGTTGCCGCCGAAGGTGGAGCCGTGGCTGCCGGGCGTGAGCACGTCCTGCACCTTTTCGCCGAGCAGCGTCGCGCCCAGCGGCAGGCCGCCGCCGAGCCCCTTGGCCGTGGAGACGATGTCCGGCGTGATGCCGTAGTGCATATAGCCGTAGAGCTTGCCGCTGCGGCCGTTGCCAATCTGCACCTCGTCGCAGATGAGCAGGATGTCCTGCTCGGCGGCCAGCTGCGCCGCGCCCTTGACAAATTCCTGCGTCAGCGGGATGACGCCGCCCTCGCCCTGCACGACCTCCATCATGATGGCGGCGCATTTGTGCGCTGCCACCTGCGCCTTGAGATCGTCGAGATTATTCGCCTCGGCGTAGGCAAAGCCCTCCGTCAGCGGCAGAAAGTCGTGGTGGAACACGTCCTGCCCGGTCGCGGCGAGCGTCGTGATCGTGCGGCCGTGGAAACTGTTTTTGAGCGTGATGATGGTGCTGTACTCCGGGCCCTTGTGGTCGGCGGCATACTTGCGCGCGGCCTTGATGGCGCACTCGTTGGCCTCGGCGCCAGAGTTGGAGAAGAAGACCTTCTTCATGCCGGTCTTCTCGCACAGCAGCTGCGCCAGCTGCGCATCGGGCGCGGTGTAGTAGAGGTTGGAGGCGTGCTGCACGGTGCACAGCTGCTCGGTCACGGCGCGGATCCACGCGGGGTCGGCGATGCCGAAGCTGTTGACGGCGATGCCCGTCGCCATGTCGATATAGACCTTGCCGTTCTCGTCCCAGACGAGCGAGCCCTTGCCGCGCGCGATCGTCACGGGGAAACGGGCGTAGGTGTTGGCAATATAGGTGCTGTCAAGTTGCGGAATGTTCATCTGTTTTTCCTCCTTGTCCGGCAACGAACATGGTGCCGATGCCTTCGTTTGTCAGCATTTCGATCAGGATGGCGTGCGGCACGCGGCCGTCGATGATAAAGACGCGGTGCACGCCCCAGCGGATGGCGTCGATGCAGCAGGTCACCTTCGGCAGCATTCCGCCGTTGATGACGCCGGACTCGATGAGCTGCAGCGCGTCCGCCGTGTGAATGACGGGGATGAGCGTGGCGGGGTCATCCTTGTCGCGCAGGATGCCGCCGATGTCGGTCATGGCGATGAGGCTCTCGGCGCCCAGCTCACCCGCGATGCGCGCGGCCGCCGTGTCGGCGTTGATGTTGTAGACATGGCCCTGCGTGTCGCACCCGACGGTGGACACGACGGGGATGTAGCCCTTGTCGATCACGTCGAGGATGGGACGCACGTCGACCTTCGTGATCTCGCCCACGTAGCCGAGGCGCGCATCGCGCACGCGCGCCTGGATCATCTGCCCGTCGATGCCCGACAGGCCGATCGCCCGGCCGCCCTTGTGGCCGATGAGGTTGACGAGCGTCTTGTTGATCTTTCCGGCGAGGACCATCTGCACGACGTCGGCCGTCTCCGCGTCCGTGACGCGCAGACCGTCAACGAACTGCGTCTGCTTGCCGAGCTTGTCGAGCGTTTCCGTGATCTCCGGCCCGCCGCCGTGCACGAGCACGACCTTCACCCCGATGAGCGACAGCAGCACGATGTCGCGCATGACGGAGTCTTTGAGCTTGTCGCTGATCATGGCGTTTCCGCCGTATTTGATGACGACGATCTTGCCGCTGTATTCCTGTATGTAGGGCAGCGCGTGGACGAGTACCTTCGCGCGCTGCGGATTCGTGATATCCATGGTGGTGTTCCTCCCAGTTCAGGTGCGGTAGTCGCCGTTGATCTTTACGTAGTCATACGTCAGGTCGCAGCCCCAGGCCGTCGCGCCCTCGCCGCCGGACTTGAGGTCGACGAGGATCTCGATCTCCTTTTCGAGCAGGATCTGTTTGGCTTCCTCCTCAGAAAACGGGATGCCCGCGCCGTCGACGCACACGCGCACCATGCCGGCCGCGGAGCGGAAGGCGACGTCGACCTTGTGCACGTCCACATCGGCACCGCTGTAGCCGATGGCGCACAGCACGCGGCCCCAGTTGGCGTCCGCGCCGAACATGGCGGCCTTGACGAGTGACGAGCAGATGATGCTCTTGGCGACGGTCTTGGCGGTGCCGTGATCTTCAGCGCCGGTGACGCAGCACTCGAGCAGGCGCGTGGCGCCCTCGCCGTCGCCCGCGATCTGGCGGCAGAGCCAGACGGTCACGCTGTTGAGCGCGCGGCAGAAGGCCGTGAAGTCCGCGCCGGGCGCGGTGATCTCGGCATTGCCGGCGAGACCGTTTGCCAGGATGGCGACCATGTCGTTCGTGGACGTGTCGCCGTCGACGCTGACCATGTTGAAGGTGTCCTGCACGTCGCCGGAGAGGGCGGCCTGCAGCATGGTGGGGCTGACGGCGCAGTCCGTCGTGAGGAAGACGAGCATGGTCGCGAGGTTCGGATGGATCATGCCGGAGCCCTTGGCGATGCCGCCGATGGTGCAGGTTTTGCCGCCGGCGGTGAACTGCACGGCGATCTCCTTGCGGTGCGTGTCGGTGGTCATGATGCCCTCAGCCGCCTGGTCGGAGTGGTCGCCGAGCGCGGCGGCGAGCTGCGGCAGGCCGGCGCGGATGGGCGCGAGATCGAGCGGCTGGCCGATCACGCCCGTGGACGCGACGATGACGTCCTGCGGCGCGATGTGCAGCGCGGATGCTGTGAGCGCGCTCATCTCCTCGGCGACGGCGACGCCGTCGGCGTTGCAGGTGTTGGCGTTGCCGCTGTTGCAGATCACGGCCTGCGCTCTGCCGTCAGAAAGGTGCGCCTTCGTCACGGTCAGGGGCGCGCCCTTGACGAGGTTGGAGGTATAGACCGCCGCGGCGCTGGCCGGGACGGCGCTGTAGATGAGCGCGAGGTCGCGCTTGGACTGATTTCTGCGGATGCCACAGTGGATGCCTGCGGCGGAAAAACCCTGCGCGGCGCACACGCCGCCGGTGACTTGCTTCATCATTCGTTCCTCCTTACAGATCGAGGCCGAAGCCCTTTTCCTTGCCCATGACGAGGTTCAGGCACTCGAGCGCGGCGCCGGACGCGCCCTTGCCGAGGTTGTCGAACACGGACGTGAGCAGAATGCGCTCTTCATTGCCGGAGACGGACACGACCATGCTGTCCTTGCCGGACATGGCGGCGGCGGACAGGAAGCCGTCCGCACACGCGGGGTCCTGATAGCGCACGACGGGGCCGGTATACTTTGCGGCGTAGGCGGCCCGGATGTCCTCCGCCGTCTTGCCGGGGCAGAGCTGCGAGGCGAAGAGCGCGACGCTCGTCTCCATGCCGCTGTAGAAATTCGCCACGATCGGCGCGAACACCGGCGCGTGCGTCAGGCCCGGGATCGCACACATCTCGCGCAGGTGCTTGTGCTGCTGCGCCAGACCGTACTGCCGGGGCGCAACGTACAGGGGGTCAAGCTCGTCTGCCTCATACTCGGCGATCATCTTCTTGCCGCCGCCGCTGTAGCCCGTGAGCGAGTAGCACGTCAGCAGCGCGTCCGGCGGCAGGATGCCCGCCTCGACGAGCGGGTAGACCAGCACGATGAAGCCGCTGGCGTGGCAGCCGGGCACCGCGATGCGCTTGGCGGTACGGATCGCGGCCTCGCGCTCGGGCGACAGCTCCGGGAAGCCATACGTCCAGCCGGGGGCCGTGCGGTGCGCGGTCGAGGTGTCGAGCACGACCGTGTCCGGGTTTTCGACGAGGTCCGCCGCCGTGATGGCCGCCGCGTCCGGCAGGCACAAAAACGCAATGTCCGCGCGGTTGAGCAGCTCGCGCTGCGCTTCGATATCATGGTGCAGCTCGGGCGGCAGGGTCAGCAGCTCGATGTCGCTGCGCTGGGCCAGCCGGTCATAAATGCGCAGGCCGGCTGTACCGGAACTGCCGTCGATGAAAATGGTCGTTTTTTCGTTATGCATATCTCGTCCCTCACAAGCGGATAAAAATCCATTTATATGAGGCTAATATACTACTTCGCGAATAAATATGCAATACGCTCGTGAAAATTCCGGTGCGATTTGTGAAAATTGAAAAAACAGGCCGGGCGGGAGAAAAATGCCTTGTGCAGCATGTACATATATGTCCGCGCAAAATTGGAACATTTGCCGGACAACGGGGGTAAAAAACCGCCGCCCGGCCATTTTTGCAAATGGATAGGCGGCGGATATATGCATTAAATCTGGAATTCCCTGCTGTATTCGGCGTAATATTCATCAAAGCGGTGCGAGTGCATGGCCATGACGCTGTTGATATATTCGTGCGTGTCGAACGAGTCGGACTCGAGCTCGATCATGGCGACGGCGATGTTCGAGCAGTGGTCGGACACGCGCTCGCAGTTGGTAAGCAGGTCGTTGAATGCGAAGCCGTGGTTGAGCGTGCACTCGCCGGACTGCAGGCGGTCGATGTGGTGCAGCTTCATCTCGTCGCAGAGGTTGTCGATGAGCTCCTCGAGCGGCTCGACGCGGTAGGCCGCGGCGACGTCATTGTCGAGGAAGGCGTTGATCGTGATCTCGAGGATACGCGTCACGGCGGAGAGCATGACACGGAGCTCGCGCGCGCCGGTGGGCGAAAAGACGATCTTCTTCGTGTAGAGCTCCTGCGCCGTTTCGCCGATGTTGAGCGAGTGGTCGCTGATGCGCTCGAGGTCGCTGATCGTATGCAGGTACTTCGACACGTCGGCCGTCTGGCGCGGCGTGAGCTCCTTGCTCGTGATCTTGATGAGGTAGGTGCCGAGCTTGTCCTCGTAGTGGTCGATGGCCTCCTCGTCCTCCTGCAGGGCGGCGAACTGCTCGTCGCTGAATTTATCCAGCAGGGAGAAGGCGGACAGGATATTGTCCTGCGCCTGACGGGCCATGGAGTCGATGGCCAGGCGGCTCTGCTCGATGGCCAGCGCCGGGTGCGCGAGAAAGCGCTCCTCGAGCCGGTCGATGTCGGCGAGCGCGCCGGTGGACGCCTTGTCCGGGAACAGGATCGTGACGAGCTTTTCGAGCAGGGGGATCATCGGCGTGAGCAGCAGCACGGTCGCAAAGCGGAAGATCGTGTTGAGCAGGGCAATGCTCACGGTGGTCATGGTCATGTCCAGGAACGGGAAGCGCACGGCCGCATTGACCGCGTAGAACACGACGCCCCAGACGAGCGCGCCGATGACGTCGATGAGCAGGTAGACATAGGCGGTGCGCTTGCCCTTGACGCTCGCGCCGAGCGAGGACAGCAGCACCGGCACGGCCGCGCCGATGGCGATGCCGAGCGTGATGGGGAAGGCCACGGAGAACGTGATCGTGCCCGTGATGGCCAGCGCCTGCAGAATGCCGACGGCGGCCGACGCGCTCTGCAGGATGCAGGTGAACACCGTACCGACGAGCACGCCGAGCAGCGGGTTGGAAAAGCGGGTGAGCAGCTCGATGAATGCGGCACTGTCCTTAAGCGGGGCCACGGCGCTGCTCATGGAGGACATGCCGTACATGAGCACGGCGAAGCCGAGCAGAATGTCGCCGATGTGGTGTTTGGTCAGGTCCTTGCAGAACATACGCAGGGCGATGCCGATCACGGCGACGATGCCCGTGAGCGTCGCGGTGCTCAGCAGCGACACCCAGCCGGAGCCGCTGATGTCCGACAGGCAGAGGATCCAGCCCGTGATGCTTGTGCCGAGGATGGAGCCAAGCACGATGCCGATGGCTTGACGCACCTGCATCATGCCGGAGTTGACGAAGCCGACGACCATGACGGACGTGGCCGAGGACGACTGGATCACGGCGGTGACGCCCGTGCCGAGCAGGACGCCCTTGAGCGGGGTGCTCGTGAGTTTATACAGGATGATCTCAAGCTTGTTGCCGGCCACTTTTTTCAGCCCGTCGCCCATGAGCGTCATGCCGAACAGGAACAGGGCCACGCCGCCAAGCAATGAGATCACATTGTTGATCCCCAAAACGCTTCACGCTCCCTCTGTGATATTTTTGCGCTCACCTCTCACTATATCAGAAAGCGGTGCAAAGATAAATGCCGGAATTGCACTTGCGCGTGACAAAATTTGACGAAAAAACAGGGCGTTTTTTGTGCAGAATATGGCCTTTTTCACAAACGAACGGCTGTTGGAATCTTGACAATGTGCCGGTCTGCGTGCTATATTCCCATTATAATAATGTGTGTATATCCGCGCGCAGCTATGCGCGCGGGGAATGGAGGCATTTATGGCGGAAGAGAAGAAAAAGATCCTGATCCACACGGCGGATGGCGACCACGTGGTCGCCGTCGGAGAGCACAAGCCGAAGCAGACCTTCGGCGCCATGCCGGTCAAGGACTATGTGGCTGCGGTGGCGGACCCGGACGGTTTGCCGCAGGCGGGCAGCGTCGGTGCAGTCGTGTCGGCGCTGGCGGCGGCGATGGGGTCGCTGGCCGTGCGCGCGCTGCGATCGGACGACGAGACGCTCAAGCCCGTTGCCGAGGAGCTGCGCCAGATGACGGACTACATGGTCTTTCAGATCGACGAGGAGCTGCGCGCGCGCGAGCCGCTTGATCGGCGCAGGGTCGAGGAGAACGTCACGCGCACCGATCTCGACAGCGCGCTGCGCGTCGCGAGCGACATTCCCAACGAGATCGTGTACATCATGTGCCGCTGCATCGAGCTCATGAAGGAGGTCGTGGACAAGGGCGACGACCTGACCGCGTGCAGCGCGCTCGCGGCCGTGCATCTGAGCATGGCGGCCATCCGCTGCATGCAGGCGGAGCTGCTGTCGTATGCCAAGATCATGGACGACGACGTGTTCGGCTACACGATCGTGCGCGAGGCCGAGCTGAACCTGGCCGACCATCAGGAGCTGGTGGACGGGCTGGTCGAAGAGCTCACGCGCCGCCTGAAGCGCGCGAAAAAGTAAGCGCAGAAAAAGGACGCCCGACGGGCGTCCTTTTTCCGGTTGCAAAGCCGCACCGCGTGTGCTAAGATGCACACGGAATCTATGCAATGCATTGGACAGAGTAGGAACAGCGCGTCAAGTGCGTCGGGATGGGAAGTTGTCCGGCGACGAAGGGGCCGCGCGCCCCGCGGTGCTGTTGCCGCTTCCGCTGCCACCAGGGGAAGACCCCCGCCGTGGCAACTGTCACGAAAGGAGTCTTGCAAAATGCATACGCAATGGACCGCCCGCCGCCTCGCGGCGGACGCAATGTTTGCCGCCATGGTCACGGTGCTGGGGCTGGTATCGATCAGCACCGGCAACCTGAAGATCACCGTCGAGGCGCTGCCGGTGTTTCTCGGCGCGCTGCTGCTCGGCCCGGTCGACGGGCTGGCCATCGGCGGGGTGGGCACGCTGCTGTACCAGCTGCTGCGCTTCGGCGTGAGCGCCACGACTGCGCTCTGGATCGCACCGTATGTGCTGCTGGGGCTGTGCGTGGGCGCGGTGTCGGCGCGGCACGGGTACGCCTGCACGCCGCGGCAGCTCGCGCTGCTGGCCGTGCTCGGCGAGCTGGGCATCACGGTGCTCAACACCGGATCGCTGTATGTCGACAGCCTGATCTACGGGTACTATTCGCCGGTGTTCGTGTTCGGCACGCTGCCGCTGCGGCTGGCCATCTGCGCGGGAAAAGGCATCGTGCTCGCGCTGCTGCTGCCGACGCTGCTGCGCATCACGCGCCGCGCGCTGCAGCCGCGGGCCAACTGAGAATCGGATGAAAAACCGCCGCTCCGACCGGAGCGGCGGTTTTTTGCGCGGCGGCGCCGGATACGCCGGCTGGCATGGTTTGGAAAAGCCTGCGGTTTCCGGCGGCACGCTCCTGTTCCTTACGGCTTTTTCGCCGCCGGATAGCGCGCACGCACATCCGTCTCGCCGAGCAGATAGTCCACGCTCACGCCGTAATACCGCGCCAGTGCGCACAGCACCTGCGGCGGCAGCATCCGCTGCCCGCTCTCATAGTAGGCATAGGCCCGCTGCGTCAGGTGCAGCGCTTGCCCGACCTGCGCCTGTGTCAGATCGGCGTCCTCGCGCAGATCGCGCAGCCGTGGATATCGTTCCATGTTGCATCACCGGTGACAGTATAAGAAAGAACGAACTGTTCTATTTGCACTTAGACCGCTTTGTTCTATTCTTAATCTGGAGGTGAACATCATGCCGGATTATCAGGAACGATACCAAATGCTGTTCCGGGCAACAGAGCGCGCGATTCAGATCCTGATCGATGCACAGCACACCTGTGAAGAGAAGTATCTTATGGACACAGAGCAGGACGATGACGCGGTGAAATGACGGGTATCCCAACTTTTGTGTGGGTTGGGCGGAAAAAAGTAGGGAGCTGAGAGCTAAATCGTTTTGTGTGGGAACGGCGCAAAAAAGTTGTGCTGGGTTTCTTTTCTCGTGTGCTACCAATTTAAGACCTCCTGTTATAGAATTTTCTGTAACAGGAGGTGATTTTTATGAGCAGAAAAGACCCGTATTTTTCCTTCAAAGACAGGGACAGCGTAGAGTACAAACCTCAGTATGGGACGGCGTACACGCCGCGTCAGGAGAAAATCCTGTCAGGCGAATTGCCCTTGGAGGACATCCGCCCCAACGAACTGAGCCTGCTGAAGCAGAAGGCAAAACACCTCGGCGATATGGAGGGCTACGAGATAGCGACCCTGCGTTACGAGGAGATGCTGCATCCACTGGATGCCTACTACAATCACTACACCGCCGAGGAAGCAGCGGAAATCCTTCGGAAGCTGACGCCGCCGGGGTTTGAATCGTAGGCGGCAGAGGGCAACCCCGATGGACACGAGCCACAGAAACAATGTTCCTCCGTGCGAGGACGACGATGACATTTGGTACGGGGGCTACTCCATATTCGTGCCGCATATTCCCAACACGCGGGCGTATCCCTATGTGTCCCGCATCGTGGGTCCAGACCCCAAGTACCGCTTTGCCCGCAAGTTCTTGCAATATCAGTGGCCGCCAAAGACACCGAAAGGCCGGCGGTTCGATGTGGAGTTGCCGGGAGATGGCGTCTATGAGGTCGGCATCAAGCGATGGAACGCGGACAAGACCCTGCTGCTGGAGCGGCAGGTATACTGGCTGTTGCTGCTGGATGGCAACGAGTACACCATCCCCAAGTGGCAGGTGCTGCCGCTGGTGGAGGCACTACGCAGCGGCACGCTTGGTGCCTGAAGAACAAAGAGAACCCCTGTGAGGTCAATCCTCACAGGGGTTTCTTTTTAATGGCACAGTAGAGAAATGCTTATATAAAGTCACTCCTGTCCGTGCTCCTCCATATACTTAAACACTTCTTTATCGGATTTAGCCCTTTTATACCAACCAATGCCTATCATGGCAAAGCCAACAATCATTACTACAGTCCTAATTGTTGACGCTGACGAGAGAAAGCAAGAGGCAACAAGTCCTGTACCAGCACCCGTAAAGAAGTCTACGAGTGATTTCTCATGCTTTATTTTTCCCAATACGCGCTCCTTGTCAATAACTTCTACCATCTTGGAATCCCCCTTCAGTAATGTATCAAGCGATACATCAAATTGGTTGCTCATTGCTATGAGAATCTGTAAATCCGGATAACTCTTTTCATTTTCCCAATTCGAAACCGTCTGTCTTGTAACATGGAATAACTCACCAAACCGTTCTTGCGTTAATTGCTGCTCATTACGAATTGCTGATATTTGATTTCCTATGCTCATGGTCAGCACCAACTCCCTCTCTGAAAAGAATTTACTACGACCTTGCTTCTTGTCTACTATTATGTAAGAAAAACAGCGCAAAGTAAAGCAATTTACTTTTTACATTGCGTTTTTCGTGTAGTTAAGTAGGTTTTGCAAATTCTTTTCGACAAACTCGAATACAATTCGTTTACTCGGAGGAAATCCCACAGAAAAGTTGGAAGGAATCGCTCGGTCGAAATAGGGTTTGAAAATAAAAAAACCACACAAAAGTTGGAATAACCGAAATGACCGCGTCATTGTCTTTTCCCGCCGCACGTGCTACAATTTATTATCATCCGATTCACACAGGAGGTGCCGCCGTGCAGCCGAAAACCCGCGCCGTCATCGCGCTCGATGCGCTGGGCCTTGCCGTGCTTGCGGCGCTGTTCGTGCTCTGGTGCGCGCGCATGCCGGGCCTGTCCGTCCCAGGCGGCATCGCCGCCGGGTGCAGTGCGGCGCTGTTTGCCGCCGTGGGACTGCGCTTCGTGCCCGCGTGGGTGCGCTTCTGGCAGCGGGGGGACGATGCGCCCGCCGTCCCGGCGGCCGAGCCCGCGCACATGGGTGCACGCATTTTCGCTATGCTGCTCGCGCTCGATCTCGTCCTGCTCCTGCTCACGAGGGGCATCCGCACCCTCGCCGGGCAGCCGGAAACGCTCACGCAGGCGCTCGAATTCTGGCGCTGCACCGACAGCCGGCACTATCTCGACATCGCGCGCGACGGCTACATCGCCGCCGGTGACCCTGACCGCGTCGTGCAGCTCGTGTTCCTGCCGGGCTACCCGCTCGTAGTGCGCGCAGTGATGCGGCTCATCCCGTCGGACATCTGCGCGGGGCTGCTCACATCGGCGCTGTGCTTTGCGGGCGCGGGGTGCGTGGTCTACCGGCTGCTGCGGCTCGACCTGCCGCACCGCGGCGCCGTGCGCGCGCTGCGCTTTCTCACACTCGCGCCGGGGTGCTTTTTCTTTGCCGCGCCCATGAGCGAGAGCCTGTTTTTGCTGCTGACGGCTGCGGCGCTCTATCTCGCCCGCACACGCCGGCCCATCCTCGGCGGGCTGTGCGGAGCATACGCTGCGTTCACGCGCTCGCTGGGGCTGCTGCTGTTCGTGCCACTGCTGTGGGAGCTCGTGCACGACGCCGTGCAGCGCCGCCGGGTGGACGCCCGGCAGGTCGTCGGCGCGCTGCTCGTGACGCTGGGCTTCGCGGCGTATTGCTATATCAACTGGCGCGTGGCGGGAAACCCGTTTCAGTTTCTCATCTACCAGCGCGAGCACTGGAACCAGCGCACGGGCCTGTTTTTCAGCACCGCCGCCTATCAGACGGACTATCTGCTGCGCTGTCTGCGCAGCGGCAGCTGGCGCGACGCGCTCGGCCTCTGGCTGCCGAACCTGATCGCGTGCTTTGCCGCGCTCGGCCTGCTGGCCGCGCCCGCGCCGAAGCTGCGCGCGAGCCAGACGGCGTGGTTTCTCGCGTACTACATCGTCGCCGTCGGCGCGACGTGGCTGCTGAGCGCGCCGCGCTACCTGCTCGTGCTGCTGCCGGTGCCGCTGGCGCTGGCACAGTGCGCGCAAAAGCGCACCGCCGACCGCATTCTCACCGCCCTGAGCGTGCTTGCCTCGTTCGGCTATCTCATCGCCTTCGCCCTGCGCTGGCAGGTGTGGTGAGCGGCACTGCCGGGCACTGTCCCTTTATTGGGACACAAGATATGTTACACTTTAGAAAACACACAAGGAGGCAATGTTATGCTGCACCTGCTCTATGGCCCTGCCGCCAGCGGCAAGACCGACCTGCTCATGGGGCGCATCCGCACGGCCGTTGCGGCGCGCACGCCGGGGCAGGTGCTGCTCGTGCCGGAGCAATACAGCCACGAGGCCGAGCGCGCGCTGTGCGCCGCCTGCGGCGACAGCCTGAGTCTGTACGCCGAGGTGCTGAGCTTCACAGGGCTGGCGCGCCGCGTCGCGGCCGAGACCGGCGCGGGCGAGGCGCCGCTGCTCGATCAGGGCGGGCGGCTGCTGTGCATGGCGCTGGGCGCGCTGGCGGGCGGGCGGCTGAACGCCGTCTGCGTGCCCGCCGAGGCGCTGTTGCAATACACGGTGCCCCGGGATGAGTTCCTGCGGAACACCCTCACCCTCAAGCCCGGCATGGTCTACAACCCTGTCTCTTATACACATCTGACGCTGCCGA
>ENA-OYYV01000881-OYYV01000881.1-human-gut-metagenome-genome-assembly--contig:-NODE-881-length-12248-cov-5.403182_pt1 | contig 12248 bp, 7 predicted proteins | sample MGYA00244069_ERZ653462 | MGnify/ENA primary metagenome ERZ653462 (study PRJEB26926, sample SAMN06165170) | human gut metagenome | biome: ENVO:00009003; feature: ENVO:2100002; material: ENVO:00002003...
TCGGCAGCGTCAGATGTGTATAAGAGACAGGTTTGGAACATACGGTCTGCGCGCAGTAAATGACGCCAGCAGGATACCAATTCCTGTGATTCTTGTAGCACGTTAAGGTATACCATGGAGGCTTTTACGTTCACGTCACGTTCCTGTATGCGGTCCATTTGCTGTTTTCGCAGGGTGGAAATCTTATTTTTCAACAAAGCTCCTTCACGCAGCAAAGCATCGGTTTGAGTGTAATCCTTATTGGCAAGCACTTCTGTAGCGCGAGCCATCAGTGCGGTCATTTCGTCGCGGACAGGGATAAATTCATTGGTGGCGCGTTCTGATAACGGAGTGAATTTATTGTCTACGTGCTCTTTGCAAGGGTCACAGATACGTTTCAGACAGTAGAGCATTTGTTCGCAGCTATTACTACCCAAATGGAACCAGGTGTTCTTTTCGATGGCGGTAAAGTTGTCTATGCGGCGCAGACCCAGAATCTCTTTGCGGCGTATTTTTTTCAGCATTTCCTTCTGGCTGTCAGTATTGCTTACGGCTTTACGCAGGGCTTTCAAATTCTCGTTGATGAATCCGTCGGTTATTTGACGATAAGTTTCGTTGGTAAATGTCATTTCGGCTACCAATGTATTATTAACGTGCTGGCGGAGCAATGTCCAACGTTCTTCTTTGTCTTTGCTGGTAATGAGGCGTGCGAATATATCGTCTTTACCTTTATCTTTCTGTTTCTTGCTGTAGTTGATATTGCTACGCACCAATAGGAATATGGCGAGTGCAATCAAAGCCAGCATAGCAAATGTGCCGCCGTAATACATAATGAGTGTTACCACAAAACAAATAGTGAAGGCAGCTCCGGCGGTAATGAACCAACCACCGATGACGGAAAGAACTCCGGTGATACGATAGACAGCACTGTCGCGGCTCCATGCACGGTCGGCTAACGAGCTACCCATGGCAACCATAAAGGTAACATAAGTGGTAGAAAGAGGAAGTTTCAGAGAAGTACCCAAAGCAATGAGCAGACCTGCCAATACCAGATTGACAGAGGCGCGTATCAAGTCGAATGCAGCACCGTTTTCCATGATCATAACATCTTTGCAGAAGCGGCTGTCGGCCCAACGTTTCAAGTTGTCGGGCAATACCTTGGCTATGTTTTCTGAAGCGGTCATGGTGGAACGGACAATACTACGTGCCACGGCTGATGAACCGAACATTTCATCGCCTTCATCCTGGCGTGAAAGGTCTACCGACGTTTTTACAACATTTTGCGCTTTCTTCGAGGTTATCAGGGCATATACCATAATGACTCCTGCTAAAAATAAGAATAAGAATGGGGTAGTGGCGGGACCATTCAGTGAATCCATCAGATAACCCATCGGATTACCATTGCCATTCGCCATGAAGTCGGTATATGCGGAGAAACCGGCTAAGGGCACACCGATAAAGTTCACCAGGTCATTGCCGGCAAAAGCCATGGCTAAAGCAAAAGTACCCAACATAACGACCACTTTAAATACATTGATTTTGCACCAGTGCAGTACTTGCATCAGAATGGTGAAGAATACAAAACTGCAACTTACCAACATCAGAGTGTTCTCTTGAATCCAATGCTTGTTGTCAGGGGTCATAAAGGAAGAGTCTTTCAGTCCTTTTATCAGCATGAAATAGATAATGGCTGTTACGGCAACACCGCCAAACAAACCAATGGTGTATTTCAGTTTCTTGGTATAATTAAAGGTAAAGAGAAGGCGTGAGAGGTATTGTACCAATGTACCGAAGAAGAAGGCTACGGCTACCGAGAGGAAAATACCCAAAATGACGGACAAGGCTTTTTCTGTATTCAGCAGGTCGGCAAAGCCCAACATGCCGGTTTCGTCTCCTGCTATCTTGATGAGGGCTAATACAAAAGTACCTCCCAGCAGTTCAAACACCATAGATACAGTAGTTGAGGTAGGCATTCCTAAAGAGTTGAAAATGTCCAGTAAGACGACATCCGTTACCATAACAGCCAGAAAGATACACATCAGCTCCTGAAAGTAAAATTGTTCAGGGCGGAAGATGCCGTGACGTGCGATGTCCATCATACCATTGCTCAGTGTGGCGCCAATAAAGATACCAAGGGCGGCGATGGCGATAATGGTTTTGAATGATGCTGCTTTGGCACCGATAGCGGAGTTCATGAAGTTTACTGCGTCGTTACTGACGCCTACTACCAAATCGAATATGGCTAGCAGAAAGAGGAATACGACGATTCCCAAAAACATTGTTTCCATAAATTTTGTTCACTCTATTTTTAATGGGTGCAAAGGTAGAAGAGCTATGTTATGATGAAATGTCATATATGTTACATTTGTGTTACAATCCGGGTTTTAGGACAAATATGAACCGATAAATAATATTTCACCTTTTTGTGTGGAAGATATAAACTGAAAATTCATACCTTTGTAGCCCAAATACTTAATCTATAAAAAATGTCAGAGGCTAAGAGAATAAAAACCGCATTGGTATCGGTTTATCACAAGGAAGGTTTGGATGAGATTATTACCAAACTACACGAAGAAGGAGTAGAGTTCCTCTCAACAGGCGGAACACGACAGTTTATTGAATCATTGGGTTTCCCGTGCAAAGCGGTAGAAGACCTGACTACTTACCCCTCTATTCTGGGCGGACGTGTAAAGACACTGCATCCGAAGGTTTTCGGAGGTATTTTGTGCCGTCGCGGTCTGGAACAGGATATGCAACAGATTGAGAAATACGAAATTCCTGAAATAGACTTGGTCATCGTAGATTTGTATCCGTTTGAGGCAACTGTAGCCAGCGGTGCGGAAGAACAGGCTATTATCGAAAAAATAGATATAGGCGGTATCTCATTGATACGTGCTGCTGCAAAGAATTTCAATGATGTGGTTATTATTGCCAGTCAGGCACAATACAAACCGTTCCGCGATATGTTGCTGGAACATGGTGCCACCACCTCAAGAGAAGAGCGCCGTTGGTTTGCCAAAGAAGCATTTGCTGTTTCATCTCATTATGATTCGGCTATCTTTAATTACTTTGACGGTGGGGAAGGCTCTGCTTTCCGTTGTGCAATGGAAGATCAAAAGCAGCTTCGTTATGGAGAAAACCCGCATCAGAAAGGTTATTTCTATGGTAATTTGGACGCGATGTTTGACCAAATCCATGGAAAAGAAATTTCTTATAACAACTTGTTGGATATCAATGCTGCCGTTGATTTGATTGATGAATTTGATGAAATTACTTTTGCTATTCTGAAACATAATAATGCCTGTGGCCTGGCTTCACGTCCTACTGTTCTTGAAGCATGGAAAGATGCCTTGGCAGGTGATCCTGTTTCTGCTTTCGGTGGTGTATTGGTTACTAATGCGGTTATCGACAAGGAAACAGCAGAAGAAATCAATAAACTCTTCTTTGAGGTTATCATAGCTCCTGATTATGATGTGGATGCATTGGAAATTCTGGGGCAGAAGAAGAACCGCATTATTTTGGTGCGTAAAGAAGCCAAGTTGCCCAAGAAGCAGTTCCGCTCTTTATTGAATGGGGTGTTGGTTCAGGAGAGAGACTTGGATGTGGAAACTGCTGCCGATTTGAAACAAGTAAGCGAGAAAGCTCCGACGGCTGCCGAAGTGGAAGATATGTTGTTTGCCAACAAGATTGTAAAGAACAGTAAGAGCAATGCTATCGTTTTGGCTAAAAACAAACAATTGCTGGCAAGCGGTGTGGGTCAGACTTCACGTGTGGATGCCCTGAAGCAGGCAATCGAGAAAGCCAAATCGTTTGAATTTGACCTGCATGGCGCAGTGATGGCAAGTGATGCTTTCTTCCCCTTCCCCGACTGTGTGGAAATCGCTGATAAGGAAGGTGTGAAAGCTGTTATCCAGCCGGGAGGCTCTGTAAAAGATGAATTGACGTTCCAGTATTGCAATGAGCATGGAGTAGCCATGGTTACTACCGGTATCCGTCATTTTAAACACTAATATAATAGTTTGAGAGGGTGTGTCAAAGGAAGATAACCGATTCCGGCTTTGACACATCTTCTCATTATACCTGTCAATTAAATAAAAATTATGGGATTATTCTCCTTTACACAAGAGATTGCGATGGACCTTGGCACTGCCAATACCATCATATTGAATAACGGAAAGATTGTAGTGGACGAACCTTCGGTCGTTGCACTCGACCGTCGCACTGACAAGATGATTGCCGTAGGCGAGCGGGCTAAAATGATGTATGAGAAAGAGAACCCGAATATTCGTACTGTGCGTCCTTTGCGTGACGGTGTGATTGCCGATTTTAATGCTTGCGAACAGATGATGCGCGGGCTGATTAAGAAGGTGAATATGGGTAATCGTTTCTTCTCTCCTTCATTACGTATGGTTATCGGTGTGCCTTCAGGCAGTACGGAAGTTGAACTCCGTGCCGTTCGCGATAGTGCAGAACATGCCGGCGGACGTGATGTATATTTGATTTTTGAACCTATGGCTGCTGCTATCGGTATCGGTATTGATGTGGAAGCACCCGAAGGAAATATGATTGTCGATATAGGTGGTGGTTCTACCGAGATTGCCGTTATTTCATTGGGCGGTATCGTGTCGAATAACTCGATTCGTATTGCTGGTGACGATTTAACGGCTGATATTCAGGAGTATATGAGTCGTCAGCATAATGTAAAGGTGAGTGAACGTATGGCAGAACGTATTAAAATCCATGTAGGTGCGGCATTGACTGATTTAGGCGATGATGCTCCCGAAGATTATATTGTTCGTGGTCCTAATCGTATTACTGCTCTCCCTATGGAAGTACCTGTCAATTATCAGGAAGTGGCACATTGTTTGGAAAAGAGTATTGCCAAGATTGAAACTGCTATCTTGAGCGCATTGGAGCAGACTCCTCCCGAGTTGTATGCCGATATTGTGTTGAATGGTATTTATCTGGCAGGTGGCGGTGCTTTGTTACGCGGTTTGGACAAGCGTCTTACCGATAAGATTAATATTCCGTTCCATATAGCCGAAGATCCTTTGCTGAGTGTAGCCAAAGGTACAGGTATTGCACTGAAGAATGTAGACCGTTTCTCATTCTTGATGCGATAAGATATTAATGAAGAAATAAAGATGAGAAATCTGCTGAATTTCTTTTTAAAGTATAATTACTGGTTCCTCTTTGTTTTACTGGAGGTAATCAGTTTTGCTTTATTATTCCGTTTCAACAGTTATCAGGGAAGTGCATTCTTTACCTCAGCCAACCGGGTTGCCGGTGCGGTGTATGACGCAGCCAATAATGTCACCGGATATTTTCACTTGAAAACCATCAATGATGAATTGGTACAAAAGAATGTAGAACTGGAACTGCAAGTGGAACGCCTTCGTGAAGCCTTGACGGAAGCGACGGGAGACAGCAGTGGTATCGAGCAGATGAAACAGGAAGCCTTGCAGGGGTATGACATCTTCAAGGCGAGTGTTATCAATAATAGCATTACTCATGCCGATAATTATATTACTATAAATAAAGGTACGGCAGACGGTGTGCGCAGTGAAATGGGGGTAGTGAACGGAAGTGGTGTGGTAGGTATTGTTTATCTTACTTCTTCTCATCATTCCATCGTTATTCCCGTTTTGAATTCTAAAAGCAGTATCAGCTGTAAAATAAAGAAGAGTGATTATTTCGGTTTCTTGAAATGGGACGGTGGTTCGTCTGAATATGCTTACGTAAAAGATATGCCTCGTCATTCATTATTCTCTTTGGGAGATACCATTGTAACAAGCGGACACAGTGCCGTATTTCCTTCAGGAATTCCGATAGGGACAGTAGACGATATAGCCGACAGTCATGATGGTCTGTCTTACTTGCTTAGAGTCAAGCTCTTTACAGATTTTGCTCGTCTGAATGATGTTCGCGTTATTGCGGAGAAAGGGCAAGAGGAACAGCTGGAATTAGAAAAACAGGTTAAAACGAATAAGTAGAGTAGACTGATGATTACTTATCTGCAAAGAATAGAGTGGTTTATCGGGCTGGTACTGTTGCAAGTGCTGGTATTAAATCGTATGCATATGAATGGATATGCCACTCCTTTCTTTTTTATTTATTTTATTCTGAAGTATAATTCGGGTGTAAGTCGTAACACATTGATGGTGTGGTCGTTTTTACTCGGATTGACAGTTGATATTTTCAGTAATACTCCCGGAATGAACGCCGCCGCCGCTACGTTATTGGCTTTTATGCGTGAGCCTATCCTCAGGCTGGTGACGTTACGCGACAGTGCCGAAGACTTTGAGCCGGGCATCAAGAGTATGGGGATTTCTCCTTACTTTCGGTATATTCTGTTGTGTACATTCCTGTTTTGTAGCATTTTGATGGTGATAGATACTTTCTCGTTTTTTAATCTGCCTGTATTATTATTGAAAATATTGACAGATGCCTCCATTACAATTGTTTGTATATTATGTGCCGAGGCAATAAGGAGGAAGAAATAAGTGGAAAGAGATTATAATCTGGAGAAGCGGAAATATGTGATTGGTGGATCGGTTGTTGTTATTGTACTGATTTACCTGATACGTCTTTTTACCTTGCAGATTATGAGCGAAGACTATAAAAAGAATGCAGACAGCAACGCTTTTCTGAATAAGACACAATATCCCAGTCGTGGTGTGATGTATGACCGTAATGGGAAATTATTGGTTTACAACCAACCGGCATACGATGTCACTATGGTGATGAAAGAGGTGGTAAATCTTGATACACTTGATTTGTGCCGGACGTTGAATATTACTCCGGAATACTTTAAAAGGCGTATTCGTGAAATGAAAGATCGCCGCTCTAATCCGGGTTATTCTCCTTATACTCATCAGGTCTTTATGACCCAGCTTTCTGCCGAAGAATGTGGAGTGTTTCAGGAGAAACTGTTTAAATTCCCCGGATTTTATATCCAGAGACGTACCATCCGACAGTATAATTATAATTCAGCTGCTCATGTTTTAGGTGATATTGCCGAAGTTTCCAAACGGGATATAGAGGCGGATGATTATTATGTGCGTGGAGATTTTATCGGTAAACAGGGGGTGGAGCGCTCTTATGAGAAACAATTGCGTGGAGAAAAAGGAGTGGAAATATTGCTCCGTGATGCTCGCGGGCGTATTCAGGGACGCTATATGGACGGAAAATATGACAAGACTCCTGTACCGGGCAAGAATTTGAAATTGGGGATTGATGTTGAGCTTCAAATGCTTGGAGAACGACTCTTGGAAGGGAAAATAGGAAGTATTGTTGCTATCGAACCCGAAACAGGAGAGATATTATGTATGGTATCTTCACCTACTTTCGACCCTAGGCTGATGGTGGGACGCCAACGGGGAAAGAATCACTTGGATTTGGCACGCGATAGTTGGAAACCTTTGTTGAACCGTGCTATTATGGGACAGTTTCCGCCGGGGTCTACCTTTAAGACATCACAAGCCCTTACTTTTCTTGAGGAAGGTATTATTGTGCCCGAGACGCCTTATTCCTGTTATCATGGATTTGTACACGCAGGCCTTCGTGTAGGTTGTCATGCCCATGGCTCTCCTCTGGCATTGGTTCCGGCTATTGCTACTTCATGTAATGCTTATTTTTGCTGGGGACTGTATCACATGATAGGAGCCAAGAAAAAATACGGTTCGGTACAGAATGCGATGTCTACCTGGCGTGACTATATGGTTTCGATGGGGTTTGGATATCCGTTGGGTGTAGATCTTCCGGGAGAGAAGCGGGGAATGATTCCGAATGCAGAGTATTATGACAAGAATTATCGGGGCTCTTGGAATGGTTTGACTATTATCAGTATTGCCATCGGACAGGGAGAGGTGACATTGACTCCGTTACAGATTGCCAATTTGGGAGCGACAATAGCCAATCGTGGTTATTATGTTACTCCCCATGTGGTAAAAGAAGTGGAAGATGAGCCGTTGGATACTCTGTATAGTACGAAACATTATACGAAGGTGAGTAGCCGGCATTATGAAACGGTGGTGCAGGGGATGCGTGCAGCTGTATTGGGTGGTACATGTCGGGGAGCCAATATTCCCGGTATAGAAGTTTGTGGTAAAACCGGTACGGCACAGAATAGAGGTAAAGACCATTCTGCTTTTATGGGGTTTGCTCCGATGAATAATCCGAAGATAGCTATTGCAGTTTATGTGGAGAATGGAGGATTTGGTGCGGTATATGGGGTGCCTATCGGAGCACTGATGATGGAACAGTATTTGAAAGGAGAATTGTCTCCTGACAGTGAGGTGAAAGCTAATGATATACAAAACAGGAGGATAGATTATGGCATACACGAGCGATAATATGTTGAAGTCGATAGATTGGATAACTATTTGCATCTATTTAGCATTGGTTATCTTCGGCTGGTTCAGTGTATGCGGGGCCAGTTATGACTATGGTGAAATAGATTTCTTCAGTTTCGATACACGTGCCGGTAAGCAGTTGGTGTGGATTTCCTGTTCATTGGGGTTGGGATTTATTTTGTTGATGCTCGAAGATAAGCTTTATGATATGTTTGCCTATATTTTTTATGGGGCAATGATGTTGCTATTGCTTGTCACTCCTTTTTTGGCCGAGGATACGAAAGGTTCTTATTCATGGATTAAGTTTGGACCTGTCAGTTTGCAGCCGGCTGAGTTTGCCAAGTTTGCTACGGCTTTGGCTTTGGCTAAATTTATGAATGTTTATGGATTCACCATGAGTAAGCTGAAGTATTCTCTTCCGGTAACGGGGATGATATTACTGCCCATGTTGCTTATTATATTACAGCGTGAAACAGGTTCTGCATTGGTCTATCTGGCTTTTTTCTTCATGCTGTACAGGGAAGGAATGCCCGGCTCCATTCTGTTTGCCGGGATTTGTGCTGTGGTTTATTTTGTGGTTGGCATTCGTTTTAGTCAGGAGATGATGGCAGATGACTGTACATCGGTCGGGGAATTTTCGGTCTTGCTGTTGATAACGATACTGTCTGCCTTGTTGGTTAATTCTTATTGTAAGAAGAAGCCGGTGGTGTGGTATATTCTCGGTTTCGGTTCTGGAGGGACCTTACTGGCGTTGCTCTTTTCTTATTATGTGATTCCTTTCGATATTACGTGGTTTCAGTACGGACTGTGTGTGGCATTGGTTTTTTATCTCATATTCCTTTCCATGCGCGAGCGTATGCGTGATTATTTTTATATTGCTCTGTTTGCTATTGGCTCTGTGGGTTTCCTTTTTTCTGCCGACTATGTATTTGAAAACGTGCTTGAACCTCATCAACAAGTACGTATAAAAGTGGTACTGGGAATGGAGGAGGACTTGGCAGGGGCCGGGTATAATGTGAATCAAAGCAAGATTGCAATCGGTTCGGGAGGACTGTTGGGAAAGGGGTTCCTGAATGGGACGCAGACGAAGTTGAAATATGTTCCCGAACAGGATACGGATTTTATTTTCTGTACGGTGGGTGAGGAGGAAGGTTTCCTGGGTTCTGCTATTGTGTTACTGCTGTTTATGACTCTGATTTTAAGGTTGATAGTTATTGCCGAAAGACAACACACACGCTTTGGACGTGTATATGGTTACTCGGTGCTGAGCATCTTCCTGTTTCATCTCTTTATCAATATAGGAATGGTACTCGGATTAACGCCGGTAATCGGTATTCCATTGCCTTTCTTCAGTTATGGAGGCTCTTCTTTATGGGGTTTCACCATCCTGCTTTTTGTATTTTTGCGCATTGATTCGGCACGAGGAAGTCATTAAGGTTTTTCCAAACGGATGCCGACATCACTGATTCCTTTCAGTGGATTGTCTGTCATGATATGAACGATGCGGATATTTCTGGAAGCACTGTCTTGGGCGATTGTAAAAGAGGGTGTATAGAGCTTGGTAAATTGATATAGTCCGCCGGGACCATTTCCGTTCCAGTTTCCTGTTTTATCGGCAAGGAATAATTGCAGTGTGTCTGTGGTATAGGTGGATGTGTCTTTTACATTTGTGCTGATATTCATCCATAAATCACGATACGGATAGCTTTCCTGATGCCTGATGCCGATAGTCATTTCATACGTTCCCGCAGGTATTGAAGCCGGAAGGGTATAAACAAGAGTATCACTCTTACTCCATCCCGTTGTAGGGATGGATTGATAAGAGTGATAAACCGTATTACTGTGACATGCTGTCAATAGTAAATATATTATCGGCAGGCAAGCTATTTTATTCTTTATCAGCCACAGGAGCTTGTGGCTTGGAATTGTTGTTCTGAGTTGTTTGGGCATTGTTACCGTTATTATTTCCATTTTTATTGTTGGCAGAAGCGGTGTTCTCGCCATTGCCTGGACGCCGGTTACGGTTGCGCTCGCGGCCGTCTTCACGGTTGCGTTTTCCCTCTGCTCTGCTTTCTTTATTTTCGCGTGGAGGTCTTCCTTCCCCTTTGGGTGGGCGGCCTTCTCCTTTCGAAGCTCTGTTTTCTCCTTTGGGAGCTCTGTTTTCTCCTTTGGGTGGACGTCCTTCGCCCTTCGGCTGGTTATCTTTGAGCTGTTGAGGCTTGTTACCGTTGGTAGTACCTTCGTTATTGCCGTTGGTTTCTCCTTTTCTTTTCTTTTTACGATTGTTGTTATTGCCTTTGCGTTTGTCAAAACGGGTTAGGCTTTCCTGTTCCACTAAATCAACCGGTTGTTGCGGTTCGTTTTTCTTGATGGTTTCCAGCAAGTTTTCCGGTTTTTCGCCACGTCTGTTCATATTGATGATTTCAAAGGCTCGTCGTGCAGGGATTGTCACAATGTTTGCCATGAAATTTTTGTCGGTGGAGTAGGTAATGGAACCTTTTAGTATATCAGCCTTGAAGAAGTAGAAAGTGCCGTCGACGGTTTCCAATGTGATTTCTTTACTCGGGAGTCGTTTTTGTGCTTCCACGTATGCATCCACTTCATAGTTGAGGCAGCATTTCAGTTTGGCGCATTGTCCTGCCAGTTTCTGCGGGTTGAGTGAGATGTCCTGATAGCGAGCCGCACTGGTAGAAACAGAAACAAAGTTGGTCATCCATGTGGCACAACACAGTTCGCGACCGCAGGGACCGATTCCTCCGATGCGTCCGGCCTCCTGCCGTGCACCGATCTGCTTCATCTCGATACGAACACGAAAAGCCTCCGCTAGCACTTTAATTAGTTGACGGAAATCTACACGTTCATCCGCTATATAATAAAAGATCGCCTTATTACCGTCACCTTGATACTCTACATCACCGATTTTCATATTCAATCCTAAATCGGCTGCGATTTGCCGCGAGCGAATCATAGTGGCATGTTCCTTTGCTTTCGCTTCCTCATATTTCTCGATATCGGTCGGTTTTGCCTTTCGGTAAATCCGTTTTGGCTCAGCTTCCGTGCGCACGTTGTTCTTCTTCATTTGCAGCAGAACCAATTTACCCGTTAAAGAAACCGTACCGATATCATGACCGGGACTTGCCTCTACGGCTACTATATCACCTTTTTCCAAAGGTATTTTAGCACTATTCAAGTAATACCCTTTGCGGGTATTTTTAAATTGAACCTCTACGAAATCAGTCGAGCCTTCCGCGTCGGGTACATCGCACAACCAATCATAGGTATTCAGTTTATTGTTTTGCCTTTTGCTGCAACCTTTGCAGCCCATATGGCTACTTCCTTTATCTAATATGAAATCCATTTATTTTTAATTTGTAAGAGGGCCATCGACATAACCGCCCAATTTATCTAAATATGCAAAAATAGTGATTTATTCCCATTCAAAATCATAGTTATGATTTTTTCAGTTATAAAAAAAGACCCGAAGATAGGTGTTATACCTAACCTTCGGGCCTTTTCTTATATATTTACACGATTAGTCTACCAACCCATGGCTCTTGAATACCTTGTGGATTGTCTCCAAAGCGTAATCTAGTTGCTCTTTCGTGTGGGTAGCCATAAGGGAGAAGCGGATCAGTGTATCCTCGGAAGCAACTGCGGGAGCTACTACCGGGTTTACGAAGATTCCGGCCTCAAATAATTCTTTTACGATAAGGAATGTCAAGTCGTTGTCACGGATAAACAACGGGATGATCGGGGTAGAAGTATGTCCGATCTCACAACCCATGTTACGGAAACCATCCAATGCGTAATGAGTCAAATCCCATAAATGTTGGATACGTTCCGGTTCGCTTAACATGATATCTAATCTGTCTCTTATACACATCTCCGAGCCCACGAGACATCTCAGGATCTCGT
>ENA-OYYV01000909-OYYV01000909.1-human-gut-metagenome-genome-assembly--contig:-NODE-909-length-11893-cov-5.652729_pt1 | contig 11893 bp, 9 predicted proteins | sample MGYA00244069_ERZ653462 | MGnify/ENA primary metagenome ERZ653462 (study PRJEB26926, sample SAMN06165170) | human gut metagenome | biome: ENVO:00009003; feature: ENVO:2100002; material: ENVO:00002003...
TCTCGTGGGCTCGGAGATGTGTATAAGAGACAGCCCGTGCCCATGAGCATGGGCATGAATGACGCAAGCGCAACCTGCGTCGCCAGCGCGTCCTCAAAATGCGTGACGATCATGCCGGTAAACGTCGCCGAGAGCATGAGAAACATCAGCCACGGGATGCGGTTTTTCCAGATGTCCACGACGCTCGTGCGGGAGTAGGGCTTATCGGACGGCGTGATACCGGCCATCTTTTCGATGTCTTCCGTGGCCTCCTGCTCCATGACGTCGATGATATCGTCGACCGTGACGATACCGACGAGGCAGCCTTCCTTATCCACGACCGGGATCGCGATCAGGTCGTAGTTAGAGATCATGTCCGAGACCTCTTCCTGGTCGTCGGTCGTGGAGGCATAGATGACGTTCGTGTCCATGATGTCTTCGAGGATCACATCGTCATCCGACAGCAGCAGATCCTTGACCGTGACAACGCCCTCAAGCTTGCGCTTGGCCGACGTGACATAGCAGACGTAGATCGTCTCCTTATCCTCGCCGATCTTGCGGATGCGGGCAAATGCCTCACGCACACTCATGTATTTTTTCAGATCCACGAACTCGGCCGTCATGATGCTGCCAGCAGAGTTTTCAGGATATTTCAGGTACTGGTTGATAAGGTTGCGCGTGGCGGGTGTCGCCGTGCGCATGACACGCTTGACAACGTTGGCCGGCAGCTCCTCCATCATGTCGACAGCATCGTCGACGTACAGCTCTTCGATAATGCCGGCGAGCTCCGTATCGGTGATGGAGTTGATGATCGTCTCCTGCTCCTCGACCTCGAGGTTGGCAAACACGGCCGCCGCGATCTCCTTGGACAGGATGCGGAACACCATGGCCATCCGCTGCGGATTGTCCTCCCACAGCTCACCGAGAAACTCGGAAATATCAAACTCATTCATCTCGCCGAGCTTTTGGCTCAGCGCCTTCATCCGGTGCTGATCCAGAAGTGCAAAGAGTTCGTCGTGCAGCGCCTCGTAATCTTCGTATTCCCGGTTCTGATCGTCCATCTCCCTGCCCCTCCTTTCCATCCGGTCTCAAAGGATCAACCGTTGAGGTATTCTTTCTGGCTGCAGCTCAGGCTGTCAATGGAAACGTCCATGGCCTTGAGTTTGCGGCGCGCAATGTTATCATCGATTTCTGCGGGAACCGACACGACACCCGGCTTCAGCTGGCCGCGCGTGCGCACCAGATACTCTGCGCTCATGGCCTGCACGGCAAAGCTCATGTCCATGATCTCCGCCGGGTGCCCGTCACCCGCCGCCAGATTGACCAGCCGGCCCTGCGCAATGACATAAATCGTCTTGCCGTTCGGCAGACGGTAAGCATCAATATTGTGCCGCGCCTCATAAATTTCATCCGCGCAGCGATCGAGCGCCTCCATGTCGATCTCGACATTGAAGTGTCCGGCGTTGGAAACGATCGCACCGTCCTTCATCCGCTCGCAGTGCTCGAGCGTGATGACGTCTTTGCAGCCCGTGACGGACACAAAAATGTCGCCGATGGCGGCAGCGTCCATCATCGGCATGACCTCATAGCCGTCCATGACGGCCTCGAGCGCCCGGATGGGATCAACTTCGGTCACGATGACTTTCGCGCCGAGCCCCTTTGCGCGCAGGGCCACGCCCTTGCCGCACCAGCCGTAGCCGCTCACGACCACGTATTTACCGGCGACGACGAGGTTTGTCGTGCGCATGATACCGTCCCACACGGACTGGCCCGTGCCGTAGCGGTTATCGAACAGGTGCTTGCAGTCGGCGTCATTGACCATGATCATCGGGAAGCGCAGCGTCCCGGCGCGATCCATGATCCGAAGGCGGTGGATGCCCGTCGTCGTCTCCTCGCAGCCGCCGATGACCTGCGGGATAAGGTCCGTGAACTCCGTGTGCATCAGATGCACAAGATCGCCGCCGTCATCGATGATGATGTTCGGCCCGACGGAGAGCACACTGCGCAGATGCGCCTGATATTCCTCGTCCGTGCAGCCGTAGACCGCATGCACATCCATACCCTTCGCCGTCAGCGCAGCGGCAACATCGTCCTGCGTAGACAGCGGGTTGGAACCGGTGACGTGCATCTCCGCGCCGCCCATCTCGAGCACGCGGCACAGGTAGGCAGTCTTTGCCTCCAGATGCACGGAAAGCGCGATTTTCAGACCGGCAAACGGCTTTTCCCGCGCAAAATCATTGCCGATGTCGCGCAAAACAGGCATGTGTGCTTCCACCCAGCGGATCTTCCGCTCGCCGGACGGTGCCAGGTTCAGATCTTTGATCGTGCTCATAAAGGTAACCTCCCGCTGTAAAAATCGTTTTCGGCGCTTTATTCTAACACTTTCGTCAAGCGTTGACAACCGGTTTTTCCGCAGAAAACGCCCCGGAGGACATACGGTCCTCCGGGGGTGTGGAAATTTGTCCGCTCACCAGCCGCAGTACAGGCAATAGCCGATGCCTGCCGCCAGCACACCGGCAATAGAGCACAGCCAGATCAGCAGGCCGGTGCAGGTTTTTTGCTGCGGCCTAGGTGCGGGTGTTGGCGGCACACGACCAACGGCATCGCGTGCCTGCTGCACCAGATCCGCTGCCGTGATGCCGCCGCAGGCAGCATCATCCCGCACAATATAAATAATCTGCTCAAACAGCGGACTTTCGGCCGCATCGACCACAACGACGCGGCGCGAAACGCCGTGGGCAAAGGCGATCTCGCCCGCGTCCGCCGGAAGCGGGAGCGGCTGCACGGTATCCTGCCGGCGGATGGGCTTGTTTTTTCGTTTCATCAGCTGCGCACCTCCACTTTCAGTGCCATGGCGGTCATATCGTCGCTGCGCCCGTATTCACGGATCGCCGCGCGCACAACGCTGCCCGCCAGCGTTTTCATATCGCCGTCGTCCGAATCACTCAGCAGCCTTCGCAGCCAGTCGTCGTGTCCGTCGGAAACGACGCCGTCGCTCGCGATCACGGCCACGCTGCCGGGCTTGAGATGCATGTGCAGCTCGTCCGGCGCTTTTCCGCTCTCCTGCTCGAGCCCGGGCGCAAAAGACGTGCAGCGCAGCTTTTTGAGCGCGCCGCCGGACTTGACATACGTCGGCGCAGCACCGTATTTATAAAAATCCGCCTCGCCGGTGAACAGGTTCATGCACATGAGATCAACGGTGGCATAGCCCCAGTTCTCCCCGTCGCGCAGGAGCATGGCGGAGTTGAGCAGCTTCATCGCCAGTGCTGGGCTGACACCGGAGCGCAAAAACTCCTCCAGCATACTGACCGTGCTGATGCTGCCGTCAGCCGCCGTCTCACCGCAGCCCATGCCGTCGGACAGGATCACGCACAGCTGCCCCGCGTCCGTCTTAAAATAGGTACCACGGTCGCCGGAGACAGTCTCCCCCTTCTTTCGCATGGACGCAATGCCGACGGAGACCGCCAGCGGCTCCGCCTCGAGCAGAAGCAGGCTGTCGTCCCGCGCGGCGTTTTCCGGCATGCACAGGCGCACGCCCAGTGTTGCCGAGAGCTTGTCGAGAAAGTCCGGCAGCTCCAACAGCGGGCGCAGATAGCGGCTGTCGATCGTAACGCGTAAGCGGCCCGTGCTCTCGCGGAATACGGCCGCGTCCGCTTCCACGCCGATGGTGCGAAGCCAGCGGATCAGGCGCTGCTCCGCCAGCGGGTCTGCGCCGTAGCTGCTGTCGAGCTCGCGGGAGACGTTCGTGAGCACCTGCGCAAAGTCGGCATACTGCTCCCAGAGCACGGTGCGGTTTTCCTGCAGCATTTCCTGCATCCGCTGCCGGTAAGCACGCAGACGCAGCTCGCCGTTGACGACCTCGGTGTACTCGTGCAGATGGACGCAGCGATCACGAAAATACGGCGGGAAATCCTCCGGCAGCAGCCGGCCACGCGCATGAATGCGCCGCGTGACATCATTCATGACGTTGAAAGTGTCGAGCGCCCGGCGCGTCCAGCACTCCTGCTGCAGTTTGCACCGGCAGCAGACGCGGTCGGCCGCGCGGTCAAACACTTTCGCGACATCGGCGTCATTTTCTGCGGTAGAAGCCGCCTGACTTGCCGTGTCATGCAGCTGCTGATACGCGTGCGCAACACCGCCGACGCGCGCGGCGACATAGCGGCGCAGACCGGACTCCCCGCTCCCGCCGCGCAGCGGCTGCAAAAAAGCGCCGACCGCTATCACGAACTTCTTCGGTATGATCACGTACGCGCCGACGGCGAGCACCAGCTCCACACCCGCGCCGATGCGCAGTTCCGGAAGCGGAATGCAAAACAGCGTCAGCAGGTACGCCGCCGCAAAAACAAGCAGATAAAACCCGCGCCGATGCTTGCAAAACTGCCCGGACAGCAGTCCGGCAGCGGCATAGATGACCGAGAACAGTACGCCTGCACCGGCGGCCACATCCATGGCAATGCCGAGGATGAGCCCTGCTGATGCTCCGCACAGCGCGCCGCCCGTCCCGCTGATGATGATCAAAATGAGCACCGAGAGCGCCCGGCCGACCGATAACTTGTCGAACAGCAGCAGATTGTTCACGCCCATGAGCAGGCACGCCAGCAAAAACACGGTCGAGACGTTGCGGCAGATCTCCGCATTGACCGTCCGCGGCTCCTGTGCGCGCAGCAGATCGTCAAATCCATAGGCCGACGCAGCGCACAGCAGCAAAAACAGTGCCATTCGGGACACCAGCAGCAGCGACAGGCCGCCCGTGAGCAGATACAGCACCAGCCGCGTCAGTATGTAAGCCGCCGCGGAGACGGCCGGCGGATACCAACGCGTCTGCACAAAGGGATGGCTGCGCAGGAAATACGCCGTCAAAAACGTCAGGCAGCAGCCGGCGGCGAGCTGTGTGCCGGTCGCAACGCCGAACGCCGCAAAGTAGCCGAGCGCACAGCCGACAAGGCACAGTGCGCCGCCGGAACCATACCCCATGGCCGCCAGAAACGCCAGCCCGAACGGCGCCGGCGACCCGGCAATATGCGCCGTTGACAGGATCAGCCCGAGCGCAAAGCTGACGAGCATACCGACCCATTTGGCATTTTCGCTTGCCGGCAGCAGCCCGATCGGGCTCGGCAAGGCGCCGGGTGCACGCACCGGCTGGTCGTGCCCCGCAATTTTGACATGCATATTGGTTCCTCCTGACGCAAAACAGTTTACATAAATTATAGTTTTTTATCGTTATGAAAACTGTCATTCCCCGCTGTCGCAGAAAATGTCTTTGCGCAGGAATCGTTTGCTTTTGGGCGCAAAAAAGCTGCCGGCCGACAACCGACAGCTTTTGATGCAATTCGCTTCCAACCGCGCGGACTCAATCCTTGTTGTCCGCCGGATGCAGGAGGTGCTCGCCGATGCGGAACACATCGCCGGCGCCCACGGTCAGGATAATATCGCCCGGGCGGGCAATGCGGCGCAGCTCGGCCTCGATCTCCGCGAACGTCGGGTAGAATTTCGCACCCGGGATCTGCGCGGCCAGATCGGCAGACGAAATGCCGATGGTGTTTTTCTCGCGCGCAGCGTAGATCTCCGCCAGATAGACGATCGTCGGGCGGCGGAGCTGCTCGACAAAATCGTTGAAGAGCTTCGCCGTGCGGCTGTAGGTATGCGGCTGGAACACGACGATCGTGCGCTGATAGTCGAGCGTATCGACCGCATCGAGCAGCGCGCGCAGCTCGCTCGGATGGTGCGCATAATCGTCATACAGATCCGCGCCCTGGAACTTGCCCTTATAGTCAAACCGGCGGCCGGCACCTTCAAAGCCGGCGAGACCGTACTTGACGGCGTTCGGGCTGACGCCGAGCACGATGGCCGCAGCCGTAGCCGCGAGCGCATTGCGCACATTGTGGATGCCCGGAACGTGGATCGTCACATGGGAAAAAAGATTTCCCCGGTGATAAATATCAAACTCGGACGAGGAGCCGCGGTGCACAATGTTCTCGGCGTACACATCCGCCTTCGGGCTCAGGCCGAAGGTGATGACCTTGCGTTCGATCCCGCGCAGGGCGTCCATGGTATTGGCGTCATCGCAGTTTGCGATCACAGTGCCGGTCTCAGACGGGACGCGCTCTGCAAACAGGCGGAACGAGTGCTTGATGTCCTCGATATCCTTGAAAAAGTCCAGATGATCTGCCTCGATATTCAGGATCACGGCAATCGTCGGATTGAGGGCAAGAAACGAGTTATAGTACTCGCACGACTCCATAATGATCGTATTGCCCTTGCCGACACGGTGGCAGGCATGCAGCAACGGAAGCGTGCCGCCGATCATGACGGTCGGGTCCTTCTCCGCCGCCATCATGATGTGTGTGCACATGGACGTCGTCGTCGTCTTGCCGTGCGTGCCGGAAATGCACAGCGCGTTCGGGTAGCCGCGCATGAGCGCGCCCCACGCCTGCGTCCGCTCAAAGACCGGGATGCCGCGGCGGTGCGCCTCGTGCACCTCCGGATTGTCGTCATGCACGGCAGCCGTGCGGATCACGAACGCAATATCATCCGTGACGTTGGCGGCGCTGTGACCGATGTGGATCGGAATGCCGCGCTCGCGCAGCGTGAGCGTATTGTCGCTCTCGCACATGTCCGAGCCGCGAATGTCCAGCCCCGCACCGTGCAGCACCTCTGCCAGCGGCGACATGGACACGCCGCCGATACCGATCAGCAGCCCGGTTTTCCCGGGAACCAGATAATCCTGAAAATCCATTGAAAGCACCAAATTTCATTCAAAATATTGTGACGTCCGGCACGGCAGAGCTGTCCAGTGCTGTGCGGGCTGGTTACAAACAGGTTACAGTTGTTATTTTCACACCGGGGTATTATAATACGTTTGACGCTACATTACAATAGATTTTTGACGAACCGGCTGCAAAAAGCCGGTTTATCCAAGGAAAAGGAGCCAGAACGCATGAACGAAGCCTGGACAGAACTCAAGCAGGCGTGTGCGCAGTGCCGGCGCTGCGGCCTCGGCGAGACGCGGCACCATCTCGTCTTCGGTGACGGCGCCGAGGATGCACGCATCATGCTCATCGGCGAGGGCCCCGGCGAACAGGAGGATCTGCAGGGCCTGCCGTTTGTCGGCCCAGCCGGAAAGCTGCTCGACGATATGCTCGAAATGATCTATCTCGACCGAACAAAGGTTTACATCGCCAACATTGTCAAATGCCGCCCGCCGCACAACCGTGACCCGCAGTTTGTGGAGCAGAAATGCTGCAGCGAATGGCTGCGGAGGCAGATCGCACTCGTAGATCCGGCGATCATCGTCTGCTTGGGCCGCATCGCCGCGACTGCGCTCATCAAGGATCCGTTTCGCATCACACGTGAGCATGGACAGTGGTTTGATGTGAACGGCCGGCGCTGTATGGCAATCTATCATCCCTCCGCCCTGCTGCGCGACACGAGCAAGCGGCCGGAGACATTTGTCGACCTCAAGACGCTGCAGCGCGAGATCTATGCCCGCTGCCCGGAGGTGTATCCCGATGCCTGATGTGCATATCCGCCGCACCGCCGCGGCAGACCTGCCGGCGCTGACCCGACTCTGGCAGACGGCCTTTGGCGACCCGCCGGAGCTGATCGGCGCGTTTTATGACCGCTTTCCGCCGGAAACGTCCACCTGGGTGGTCGAGGCTGACGGGAACATTGCCACGGCTGCGCATCTGCTGGACGGCCGGCTGCATACGTCTGACGGCCACACTCTTCCCTGCGCCTATGTCTATGCGGTCTCCACCGATCCGGCGCAGCAGGGGCACGGCTATGCGTCGGCGCTGATGCAACGCTTAGCCGCCGATGCGGACGCGAGCGGCTGTGTGCTCTATACGCTTCCCGCGGAAGCCCCCCTGTATGCCTGGTATCGGTCCGTTATGGGCACCACACAAACCGCTCGCGGCGAGCGGCTGCACATCACACGCGAGCCGGATATGCAGCGCCTGCCCGACGTCCAGCGGGTCAGCGTGCAGGAATACGCCGCGCTGCGGGAGCAGGCGCTGCAAGGCAGCGCGCACGTGGAGCTGTCAGCGGCGCTGCTGGCACTTCAGGCAGACCTCTGTGATATGTGCGGCGGCGCACTGGTGCGCATCGCCGGCGGCTGCGCTGCCGTGGAGCGGGACGGGGATCTGCTTCTCGTCAAGGAGCTGCTGGGTGCGGACACTTTGCCGGCCGTTCAGGCGCTGCTTACCGCCTTCGGCGTGCAGGATGCGCAGCTGTGCATCCAACGTAACGGCGGCGCGCAGGCGCTGGCCGCTTACCGCCCGTTTTCTTGTGCGGATCCGGATGTGCTCTGGGGGCTTTATCTGGACTGAGCGGAAACTTAATGAATTGGAAATACTTTTTCCCTTGCTTCTGTAATATTGTCCCGATATTCTTTTATTCAGAAGCAAGCAATCCTTTTTCATTTTATCCTCATCCCCTCAACAAAACAAAGCGAAACGGCACAGAAGCATTCTTCTGTGCCGTTTTGTTTTGGCGGCAAAAAATTTTCTTTTCGGACACCATGCAGAAGCATGTCCGGTTACTGAACATATTCCACAAATAATGTGAAAAATCCGCAGGAAAACAACGAAAATTTGAACAAAAGAAATCCCCCTCAGACGGATATTTTGTTTGACAATTAACAACAAATCCGCTATACTTCAGGTGTATGAATAGATATCCACATCGGCAAAGCTGTCTGGTAGACGCGCATATATCCAAGCATTTTTGTCGGGTTTTCATAAACCGGAATGTCAAATCATACAAAGTCTGTTGTTGAATGCGAAAAATTTTAAGGGGGCTTGCACATGAGAGACTTGAAACACCTGATCGCATTTGAAAACCTGCTCCAGGAGGCCAACAACGAGTTGGTCCGGCAAGGAAAGGCAGACGGCAAGAGAGCGCTGGGTTACACCTGCTACTTCATGCCCGAAGTTCTGCTCGACCTGCCCGGCTGCTTTGCAGTCCGTCTGAGAGCGCCGAAATGCACTTCTCCGGACATGGCTACATACTACATGTCCAGCCGTACCTGCCATTACGGCCGCAGCCTCTTCGAGCGCGCACTCGAAGGCGGCTACAATTTCCTGGATGCTGATTTCGGCACCGAGACCTGCACGGTCACCTGCCGTTTCCAGGAGCACCTTGACTGCATGGACGTCATCCAGAATCCGGACTTCTTCGTGACGTTCACCGACGTGCCGTTCAAGAGAAATCAGAACAGCATTGAGCACTATGAAGGCCAGCTTCAGGCCCACGTCCTCGATCCGCTGCACGAGAAATTCGGTATCGACATCTCCGACGAGGCGCTCATGAAGGCCATCGACCTGCACAATGAGATCAGCGCGGTCATCAATGAGATCGGTGATTACCGCAAGCTCGACAACCCGACCATCACGGGCTATGAGTTCCAGGTCATCCAGCTCTGCTCGCTGGTCTGCCCGAAGGAACTGATCCTCCCGATGCTGAAGGAAACGGCCAAGGAACTCAAGACCCGCAAGCCCGATAAGAAGAGCCCGTTCCGCTGCAAGGTCGTTCTGGCCGGCTCCGAGAACGATGACCCCGAGTTCACCAAGCTGATCGAAGGCTGCGGCGCCGAAGTCGTCTGCGACCGTCACTGCTACGGTGCTGTGGAGTCCCGTGCTCCCATCGTGGTCAAGGAAGGCGAAAAGCCGCTGACCGCAATCGCCCGCCACTACCTTGAGACCAGCAACTGCCCGCGCTTCATGCCGCAGGATATCATGCGCGAGCGCAAGCAGCGTCTGGCCGACCTCGCCAAGGAGTACAAGGCCGACGGTATCATCGTTGCCTCCAACAAGTTCTGCGAATACTGGAGCTACGAGCGCACGATCGATACCATCGTCATGCCGCGTGACTTTGGCTACCCGGTCTGCTCCATTGAAAAGGAATACATCAACGGCGCCTCCGGCCAGCTGCGTACCCGCTTCCAGGCCTTTGTCGAGAGCATCGAAATCAAGAAGATTCAGGAGGGCAAATAATGAAATACGATATGAAAGCACTTGCCCATGATTTCTGGTACGGCAAGCCCCATCAGGAGCGCCGCCTGGGCGATCTCTATATTGACAAGACCGGTCTGTACAAGCACAGAGAGTGGCGTGGTTTCAAAGACACCATGTACTACTTCTACAACATCTGGATGTACAACTACGCGCACATGGTCATGGACGTTGTCCGCTACGGCGGCCTCATCAACTTTGCCAAGGGCGTGTGGCGCTACCGCTGGGTTGGCCAGACCTACCTGCCGGTTCTGCACTGGTTCGACCGCGGCATGGAAGGTATGCGCGGCGAGGGCCTGAAGGCCTCCGCGTGGCACTACCGCGGCATGGTCAATGCGACCATCTTCCAGTTCCAGCGCATGTTCTCCTCCGACGCCAACCTCCACGGCGGCAAGAGAAACTACAGATGGCATCACAACGTTGCCCACAACGAGACCGTCTGGGGCGGCGTGTTCTATCCCTGGCACGGCAAGCTGACGAACGTCCCGATGGAAATGATCCCGTACTTCGTCACCTGCCACGTCAACAGCCACACCGTTCTCAACTACATCGACGCGGTGCAGTCCATCGGCCTGCCGGGCGATCCGTGCCCGATGTGCCAGGCGGAAGCCGGCCTGTTCGTCCTCGACGACATGCCCGATTACGCGCCGATCGTTGTCACCTCCAACGAGGCCTGCGACGCTTCCGTCGCCACCTCCATCCTCCAGGACTGGTTCCTCGACAAGCCGCTGTTCGCCATGCCGCAGCCGATGCAGTTTGACGATCCGCTGCTCAAGAAGCATTGCCGCGACGAGATCGAGCAGTGCTGGAAGTTCGTCGAAGAGCAGACTGGCATCCCGTTCGATTGGAATTCCCTGGTCAAATGCATTGAGTCCCAGAACGAGCTGATGAAGTTCGAGTGGGAGAAGTGGGATGTCGCCGCCAAGACCAACTACTACCCGGTCAACGGCGTTGCGCAGGCTCTGTACCGTATCTACCAGTCCCAGTTCGGCGATCTGCCGGTCTGGCACGAGGTTGACGGCCACGTCCGCAAAATCCTCAATAAGTGCGTCAAGAAAAAGATCAACAGCTTCCCGGAGACCCGCCACAGAGTGCTGGCATGGTCCTGCGCACCGCTGTACTACTCCAACTGGTGCACTTGGGCGTATAACTGCTGGGGTCTGAACACCGTCATGAACATGGACTCCCTGATGTTCAATATGACCATCCGCACCGACAGCTACGATCACTGCCTGGACGACATGGCACAGTATCACATGTGGGCTCCGATGCGCCGCATGGCCGTCGGCGGCATGCACCACATCTTTGAGTGCTGGAAGTACATGGAAGAGTTCAACTGCGACATGGTTATGATGTACGATCAGCTGCAGTGCAAGGGCATGCAGGGTGTGCACGGCCTGTTCGAGGACGAGTTCCGTGAGAGAAATATCCATGCGATCTGGATGCCGCACGCGCTGCCTGACAGCCGCACCGTGTCCCGTATGGAGATCCGTCAGATCGTCAACGATTACATGACAACCGTTATGCACGAGGAGCCTCTCGACCCGACGCTGCTTGAGTTTGACGACTCCATGACTTGGTAATTGAAGGAGGAAACGATATGAAAGCAAAAATTCTGAAAGCTCTTCTCATGGCGCTCGGCGTCAACGCCGCGCTGTTTGCCGTTTTCTTCTTTGACCTGGACGGCAAATTCCTGTTCTACGTGGTCGAGCCCACGCTCAAAAAGCATTACGACAACATGCCGCGCCGCGACATGACCAAGATGCCGTATGAGATGAACAAGCCGAACTACGAGTACAACGTCTGATCACCTTACAATCTAAAAACATAGATATAACAGGAGGAGAAGTAAATACTATGAAATACTTTGGCGGATGCGACGTAGGTTCCACCTACACGAAGGC
>ENA-OYYV01000915-OYYV01000915.1-human-gut-metagenome-genome-assembly--contig:-NODE-915-length-11785-cov-4.022677_pt1 | contig 11785 bp, 5 predicted proteins | sample MGYA00244069_ERZ653462 | MGnify/ENA primary metagenome ERZ653462 (study PRJEB26926, sample SAMN06165170) | human gut metagenome | biome: ENVO:00009003; feature: ENVO:2100002; material: ENVO:00002003...
GAAGCATCGGGTCCGTTCTCGGTAGGTGCTGTGCCCGAAGGCTTCTCGGTGGAAGTCATAAACGGACGCGTCACGGTGATCGCCGAAGCCAATTCCACGGAATCGCCCCGCTCCGGACAACTGGAATTCATCCTGGAGTCCAATCCTGAAACAAAAGCTACCGTATCGCTTTCGCAGCCCAATGCCTAAGCCATGAAACGCAATGTAGAACTGGAGGCAGCGGAAGCTCTGCTCGATGTGGGGATTCTGCTGCCTCTTCTCCGGTTCCGCCTGCCCGGAGGCCGGGAGCGGGTGCTGCGCGTAACGATGCGGCGCCCCTGCCTGGGAGGGCAGATGCGCATCGTACGCCACTACCTGAAGCTGGGAATCACGGCCCGGGAATGGGATGCTTTCTCCGAAGACGAGGAGCGTGCCTTTTTCGACCGGCATGCCAAACGCCTTTCGCTGATCCTTGCGCTGACGATATGTCGCGGCTATCTGTCCGGACTCCTGCTGGCCCCCGTGGTGGCCTGGTTGATCCGGTGGAAGGTACCCTCCGAGTACCGGATCGAAGCCCAGCGCTGGTTCCGCAGAATGCGGGGCACGCGGGATTTTACGAGTATTATCGAATCGGCCGAGAGGATCGATCCCTTCCGGTACGAAGCGAGCCGCCCCAAAAGAGCAGGAAAGGGGAGTTAAGAACCGTTTACGAGAGTTCCCATAGCCCCTTCGGAATCGTTTGGCAAATTGCCTCCGCAACAGGATGGTCGGTGCATTACATTCTGTGGAAGGTCAATTTCCAGACACTGGCCATGATGCTGGCCGATGCCCCGCATTATCGAAGCGTCCCGGCCGAATGTACGGAAGCCGGGAGTGCAACGGGAAAAACCGATACCGCACAACTCTTTCAATCGAAACTCAACTTGCAATGAAACCCGTCGAGATAGAATTCCTCGTAAAGAACAATACCCGCCAGGGACTCTCCGGAGTTTCCGGCGGGATTGATGCCGTGGACAAGGATGCCGCGCAGGCGCGAGGCCGTATTCAGGCTTTGAAGGATGAAATTGTGCGACTTCAGAAAGTCATAGCCCAGACGCCGGAAATGGATCAGACGGAAAACATCCGCCAGATAGAAGCATTGCAGCGGCAGCTCCAGGCTTTGCAAGCCGCGACCAAACGCACCGATCTGGTTCCTGCAAGCGCTCCGGCAGCCGTAAGGAGCTATAATAGCCTACATATGGCTATTCAGCAAATAATTCGTGAATCACCGTCGCTGGCAATGGGATTACAGTTGTATTTTCTGGCAGTTTCGAATAATTATCCTATTCTTTGGGATGCAATAGCTCGTACCAGGGCCGAAAATCAGTTATTGGCTGCCAGTGGTGAAAAAACAATTCCTGTATGGCGACAAATACTTTCCTCCGTAGGCTCTTTTCAGACTTTATTGACTGTGGGTATTACTTTGGCAGTTGCGTACGGCAAGGAGATCGGAAACTGGGTGACGAATCTGTTTCGGGGAAAGAAGGCGCTCGACACCGCTCGCATGGCGACTGAACGTTTTCAGAATACGATGCTTGAAGGGGCCCGGAACGCTCAGCAGGAGGTCGTAAAATTGAATCTTCTCTACCGGGCCGCGACGGATAACGCCCGCGCCACAGACGATCGCCGGGAAGCCGTGCGCAAACTCAAAGAGGAGTTTTCGGGTTATTTCAAGAATCTTTCCGACGAGCAAATCATGCTCGGACAAGCGAATGACACTTACAAGGAGCTGATCAAAAACATTTACAAATACGCCAAAGCACAGGCGGCTTTCAAGAGCCTGGTGGATATCGAACAGCAAGAGCTGTTCTTCAATAACATACCGGATATCGAACAATTCCTAAAGGCTAATGACAAATACCTCGAGGCCCAAAAGGATGTTGCTGAAAAACGGAAAACCTACTATGCGAAATCATGGCGTCAACCAGGCTATGATCCCCAAACACGCAAAGATCTCTTACAGGCGAAAGACATTCTGTCAGATGCAGAAGAAAGTGTTTCTTACTGGCAGGAAAGGATTTTTGAAGAGATCAGGAAGAACAAAGGAGGAGAAGAGATTATCGATGAGATAGAGGAGAAATTCGATGGCAACCTCGGGGCATTTCTGCAATTCCTCGCAGAGCAGCGGACGAAATTGGCTGCCGTGGCGGAGCAGGCCCAGTTGCTGGAAAACCCGTCCGGCACGACGACCGATCCCGAACCGACTTCCATCGACCAACTCACAGAACAGTATAAGGCGGCCGTACGTCGCCAACAGCAGAGCCTCGACGACCAGCGGGTCGAGTTGATTGAAAACGAATTCGACCGGGAACGGGAAGCGATCCGCCTCAATTACGAGAAAAACCGTCAGGAATATGAGCGGCAGGAACAACAGACGCTCGCGCTGATTCGCAAACTCCGGGAGTCGGGGGCCGATATCGATTCGAATGCAGAGAAAACCTTTATGGCTGGCACGGCCGCTGCAATAGCCCAAGCTGCGGAAATTCGGGACAGAGAGCTTGCGGATGTCGATAAGAAAGAGGAGGCTTCATACGCCAAGTTGCTGGAGAAGTACGAAACCTACCAGCAGGGGCGTCTGCGAATCGCCCGGAAATACGATCAGGATATTGCCGCTCTTGCCTCAAATCCGGCGGCCCAGCAACTCGCTCGGGAGGCCAAACAAAAAGCGCTCGACGACTTCACGGAACAATTTGCAAGCCAGTTCCCGGAATTCGAAGCCTGGGCCGACCGGGTCGTCGCTGCCTCGGTCAAAAAGCTGGAAAGCCTGGTGATCGAAGCTCAGGAAGAGCTGGAGAACCTGCAAAGCGAGACGCCGGATGACGGTAATGCCATTGCCGTTGCACGGGCCAAACTCCGCATGGCCGAACGGCGGTATCTGGCGAAAAAACAGAACCAAACGAAACAGGAAACTACCGATACGACCTCCTGGACGGAGCTTCACCGCGTATTGACCGACGTTATCGACACCTTCAATGAGGTCGGCGATGCCGTCGGGGGTGCCGGAGGAACTATCATCGCCACCGCAGGAGATATCGCCGGCTCTACCCTGCAAATCATCAATGCCGTTCAGGCATACCGGAAAGCTCAAGCCGCATCGAACACACTCGGCATGGCCTCCGGAATTCTCGGAGGCATATCTGCCGGTATCGGTGCGCTGACCACTATTGTCAATTTGTTCGAGGGCGGTGAAACTTCGATGGAGCGCAACCTACGTCTGGCCCGCGAGTTCAACGAAGAACTTCGGATCATGAAAGAGCGCAGCCGCATCGACTCCGATGAATTCGACAATATCTTCGGGGATCGGGTGTACGACCGTTACAAGCAAAATATCGATGTGGTGCGCACCTCGCTTGAAGAGCTGGAGAAAGTCCGGGAGAGAATCCTCTCGCGCGGGGAAGAAAAATATCAGTTGCCGGGAGAGTGGCGAGGCGGAGCCGGCACGGGACTTTCGGGCTTGTTCAGGTATGAAAAAACTTGGGAGAACATTGCCGATTCGATCGCCAACATGCAGGTTCAGACACGTCACTCGACCTGGTTCCGTTCGGCAAAATATCAGTCCCTCGGTTCGCTGCTTCCCGAATTATTCACGGATGGCGAAGTCGATATGGACGCGCTCCGGCAATTCGTCGAAGAGGGCGGAGAAACTTTCCAGCACCTGGCACGGGAGAATCAGGAGATGCTCCGCGAAATGGTGGACGACTGGGAAACCTACGAAGAGGCATTGACTGCGGTCCGAGATTATTTGCAGGATATTTTCGGCGATCTGGGCAGTACGCTTACCGATGCTTTGGTGGATGCTTTCGAAAACGGCACCGATGCGGCGAATACTTTTGTTGATAGTGTCGGACAAGCCTTGCGCTTGCTGGGTAAGCGTATGGCCTCCTCGATCGTGTTCGGTAAATTATTCGAAGATACCCAAAAACGCATCGAAAAGGTCATGCAGAGCGACCTTTCCGACGAAGAGCGTTTCGCTCAATGGAGCGAAACGATGAAATCGCTGGTTTCGGGCGTCATGGATCAACAGGACGATTTCAATCGTCTGTGGGAAGAGTTCCGCCGCATTGCAAAAGAGAACGGATTTTCGATCGACGAGGAAGCCGGCACTTCGCAGCAGAACGGTAAGGCCGGAGCCACTCAGACTGTAACGCAGGATTCGTTCTCCCGCGTCGAAGGACTGGTCACATCGGTACAGATCCATTCCGCGAATATCGATGAAAACACCGAAGGTATTGTCCCGGTTCTCAAAGGGTCGCTCGAAGCGATGAATGCCATCCGGGAAAATACCGAACCGATACCCCAAATCTATGAACTGTTGCAAACCATAAAACGCGACGGATTAAAAGCGATCTGATTATGGCTGAAATACTCGAAGGACTGTTGCTGATCAACCAAACGGATGTATATGCCCGTTTCGGGGCTTTCCTCGCGGAAACCGGCGAAGACAGACACGACAACTACGATTCGCTGCTCGCACCTCCGGCTCTCAAGCAGCAGGCGGAGGTTTCCATTCGGGAGGAGGACGGCGTCCGTATGCCCGATATACTGACGCAGACTTATGAAGCCCGTGATATTACGCTGCGATTCGCCATCGTCGCCTCGAACGATGTTTCGTTCTTCACGCGCTACGCCTCGTTCGTGAAATTTCTCAAGGAGGGCGACGACGGGTGGCTGGCGCTCCATCTGACGGACGTAGGGCTGAAATTCCGGGTTTATATGACCGGATTTTCGGATTATTCACAACTGGCGCCATTCGGAAAGGGAGAGGTTGCGGCGACCTTCTCGGTGAAATTCCGGGAGCCGAAGCCGACATTCGAACTCGCTGCGTCGATCTAAAGGTCACGTTCAAATCTTCAAAAAATGGAACTCAAAATATATTCGAAAGAAGGGAATTTGAAGCTGACGGCCTCTCCCGATAGTAACAGTGCTGCAACCTGCGGCATACAGGAGGAGAGTGTCCTCGCGCTCTCCTTCACGGCCTTCGAATGCGTCACGCTCGAAGTTTACGATTATGCGGACTTCCTCGGACGGCGTTATTGGATTCTCGAACGTTATCAGCCGAAGATGAACTGCGACAGCGAGTGGAGCTATTCGGTGCAACTGTCGGGGGTCGAAGGACTCACCACGCAGGTCCTGATGGTCAATCCGGATGATGACGACAATCCGATTCTGACACTCACGGCACCGGCACGCGAACATGCGGCGCTGATTATCGCTAACATGAACCGCAAAATGGGGACGACCGAATGGAAAGTCGGAGAAGTGGTCGTATCGGAGTACATCGATATCGAATATACGGGAAAGTACGCCTCCGATGCTCTTTCGGAATTGTCGTCTGCCGCCGGGACAGAGTGGTGGTTCGACGGGATGACGCTCAACATATCCCGCTGTGAGTTCGGCGAGCCTGTCCCGTTGTCTTACGGCGACGGATTGATCGGAGGAATCGAACGGAGCATGGCCGATGGCGTGAAATTTTTCACTCGGCTCTTCCCGGTAGGCTCCTCCCGCAACATCGATCCGGATCGGTACGGACATGCCCGGCTGCAATTGCCCGACGGGGCAAAGTACGTCGAACAGGATACCCACCTCGGTATCATCGAATATTTCGAGCAGGAAGCGTTCGATGCGATATATCCCCGCCGGATCGGTACGGTCGGTTCCGTACGGTCCGAAGAGCGCACAAGCGATGACGGCTCTCCGTTTACGGTCTGGTATTTCACCGATCCCGACATTCCGTTCGATCCCAATCAATACGAAATAGGCGGCCTCGTCAAACGGGTGACCTTTCAGACCGGAGAGCTTCGCGGACGGGAGTTCGAAGTGAATTACGACTCGGAAAAGAAGGAGTTCGAGATCATCACCCAATGGCCCTACGACAACGATATGCAGTTGCCGTCGGAACCGTTGGTCCCGGCTCCCGGGAACGAATACGTGCTCTGGAATATCAGTATGCCGGACAGTTATTATCCTGCGGCCGAACAGGAATTCAAAACTGCGGTAGATACCTTTATGGCCGACAGCCGTAAAGATATATCCGTGTTCCAGGCATCGACGGATTTTACGGTTGTCTATAAAAGAAACCTCGATTTGAAGCCGGGACAACGGATTCGGCTCGGAAGCGACAAGTTTTTTCCCGATACCGGATACCGCGATATCCGTATCGTCGCGATCAGTCGCTCCGTCGTTCAGCCCGGAAGCATGACTCTCAAAATGAGCGATGTCCTCTCCACAGGCCGTATTTCCCGCATCGAAAATCAGATTTCGGAAGTGACGCAGATAACCCGGCAGGTTTCATCGGAATTTCCTGATATCATTAAATCGTGGGAGGAAACACCGGCGAGCGACACGACGCTCTATTCGTCGCGTAAGAGCGAACGGGAATTTCTGAACAAGCGCCGGGGAGGTACGGTCGAAGGAATCACCCGATTCCTTAAGCGGCAGCAGCTCGACGAGGGATTCCGTACAAGCGACTTCGCCAGCGGCATCACCGGCTTCGGTGCACAGATCGACGGCCGAGGCGCCGGCGAGTTGGAGAGCCTCTTCATCCGTCGTTTTCTGGAGGTTCCGGAGCTTCGGTACAACCGTGTGGGCATCAGCGTCGGGGACGACTGGAGCGCTCCGGGCGCCGGGGTGATCGAGAGCGTGGACAAGGATCAGAAGCTCGTAACGCTCAAACTCGAAGAGGGCGAGATCGGCGCCGTAGCGGTCGGGGATATATGTATGGGCATCTTCCACGACTTCGACCCGTCGAACAATGCGACGGCAGATTCCGACGACGGCCGGGGCAACTTCTCTTTCGCAGGCTTCGCCACGGTCTATTTCCGTATCACGGAGGTCCTGGGCGACCGCAACGAGCAGTTCCGCTACGAGCTGCGTCCCCTGTCGGCCACCTTTACCAAGCAAATCGATCCGATGGAGTCGATGACCTTCGTGGCCTACGGCTCATTCACGAATCCCGCCCGGCAGAGCTCGCGCTACTCGACGCGCACCTACCAGCGTTATCTCCGCAATGTCAGCGACTGGGAGTTCACGGCCGAGAATATCGCCGCGCAGTTCGGCGACCTTACGAACCTCTCCGTCTTCGGGATCCAGATGTCGGGCTATTCGGCCTATCTGGATAATATCTACCTGCAAGGTATGATCAGCAGCCTGGACAAGAAGGCACTGCTGGACACCCGGAGCAAGCTGTTCCGGCTGGTCGGCGACGACGGCGTCGGCGTGGCCTTCACCCCGGAGGCAGGCTGGAAGCAAGGCAAGCTCTACGACCCCGCGACGGGACAGTTTCAAAAGGAGTTCGACATCGAACAGATCGATCAGACGGCCACCGAAGCCCAGGCCACTGCCAATTCCGCCGATCGCAAAGCTCAGCAGGCTAAGGATTACATCGATAACACGCTGCCCGGCGAATTGTCCGAGATCAACAAACGGCTGGACGGTGTCGTGGAAAACTGGTTCTATCCCTATACTCCCTCGCTTTACAATGAACCGGCCCAAACATGGATAGCGGACGGCGAGCAGGAAAACCATATCGGCGACACGTTCACCAATACGCTGCCCGCGAATTTCGACCCGACGGACGCAGGCTGTTGGGAGCAGGGCAGCATCGGTGCATCCTATATCGACGGCATTAAGACCTGGGATCAGATCAAAATCGCCGACAGCACCCGCATCCGGCTCAAAACTCCGGTCGGAGGAATACCCAAAGGCGCCGTATTGTCGGTGGGTGAAGGCTATACGATGGGTTACAATCCGATAGCGTCATCCGGAGCGGTTATAGCAAGTTACGTATGGAGCCAGAGCTATACCGTCGGAAGCGACAATCCCTACATAGCTTTTGTCATCCGCAAAACCGATAATGCCAAAATCACTCCGGCGGAATACCCGCAGATTCACTTCACCATATCGAGCGACGAGACGACGAACCCCGATGCGGGCAAATCGTGGCGGTGGGTAAAAGAAGAGGACGGAACCTATAAATGGACGCCGATCGCCGACAGCGATGCGGTAAAGGCCCTGCAAGAGGCGGCGCGGGCGCAGGACACGGCCGATGCCAAACGTCGTGTATTCGTCGTAACACCGACTACACCCTACGATGTGGGTGACATCTGGACGCAGGGCGAAGGTGGCGACATCATGCGCTGTATCGAATCCCGTGCAACGGGCAATTTCGAAAGCTCGGATTGGGACAAAGCATCCAAATACACCGATGATACGGCAGCCAACGAAGCCAAAGACGAGATTGCTAATCTTCAGTTCGGCGCCCGCAACTATATAGCCCGACAATTCCTCTATGCGTGGAACAGCGCCAAAGAGGGTGTTTCGGACGTGGTGACTTCGGGATCGGACGCAGACGGAGCCTACATGAAGATCGATGCCAACAAAGCGAGCAATGCAGGGGTAGCTATTGCGGCTACGAGCCAGATCGTAAACTGGACGGATTGCTTCGGGGGTAAGATCGCCTACAAGGCCGGCATGTCCTATGTCTTCAAGGCACGCATCAAACTGCCGGAAACCAAGACCGGCTGCGTGTTCTGTGCCGTTTATGAAGACGGATACGACATTATATCACGCCCGCCATCTGCTCCATATTCTGATGTGTATGAAGCCGTTTATACGACCAAATCCGGAAAGTCCTTGTTAAAAATCGTACTTTACGTCGATTATTGGCGACCGATTTACATTTACGACATCCAGCTCACGGAAGGCAACAAGGCCCCCACGGGATACATCACGGCCGAAGAGGATGTGCAGGCGCAGATCGAGCAGGTGAAGCTGGATGTGGACTACATTGCCTCGGATTCGAGCCTGACGCCATCCGACAAACAGCAGGTGGCTAATGAATGGGTGCGGATTCAAGGCGAATACTGGAGCATCATGGCGAATGCCGAAAAGTATGATGTCCCCACGGATTCATTTACGGTCTATTTCCAGGCACTCGAAGATTATCTCACGCCCCTGCTGGCCGATATGAGTACGACATCCGAGATAACCGGCACCGAGTTCAGAAAAGTATTCTCCGATTATTATGAAATAAGCAGCAACATGTCGGACTTGATCGACGACGCGATAGACGAATCCATCAAATCGACAGAGTACCTCAAGAAGGCTATGGAAGACGGAAGTACCGAGGTGAAAGGCGGTCTGATAATGACCAATGTGATGTTGCTGAAAAATGCTGAAGGCGACGTGACGGCCGGCGTGAGCGGCTTGCAGGAAGACGATGTGCCCTTCTGGTCGGGAGCCGACTACACAAACCGGAAAAAAGCCGTGTTCAGAGTACACGCCGACGGGGAAGTACACGCAACCAAAGGAACCGTCGGAATCCTGCAGGTCAAAAACGATTCCGTAGAGGTGAGCGATGCGGCCGCAAGCGGAGATAAAATCATACTCACCCCATACAGAATTACGTCCATATCGCAGGTTCTGGGTGCTGTGAGTGTACCGGGTGTCATAGAAACGAAAGAAGTGAGCGCACTGGCTACGGGACAAAGCAATCCTTTTGTCCGAAATGTTTACGAGTCAAGTCCGCCGTTTACCTGTGGGCAGGGAGTACAGATGTCAGCCCGGATTACAGCCCGCATCACAGGCAATGCCGAAGGAGGTGGCGGGGGCGTAAAGATCGAGGTGGTAAACGCTTTGACGGGGAAAGCCGATCCCCTGTACCGAAACAGCACGGCTGAAGCCCAAAACACGAATTTGAATATCGACGAGACGATTTCATATCTTTTCACTGGAGCAGCCCAGAAGTACTACATCCGGATTACGGTCGAAGCATCGGCAGCCGGAAAACTTACGGCCTCTGCAACGATGAATGCCGCCCAATTCAACTTCGTGAAAGACATCCGCAAGAACCTGATCGCTCCCAACGGAGTAGCCGTTGTGAAAGGATCGAGCAACTATGCGGTATTCACGGGAGATATTTTCGAAGTCCTGATCGGAAAAGCCGGATTACGTATTCAAAACGGGTATGTCTATAAGAGAGATACCGACCATACGACCTGGACAAAGATTTGAGAACCGCCATTGGAGACAGTCGTAAATTAATTGAAGAATTTTTAATGGCTGCGATGGACCATGTATGGAATACGTCGGTTGTCGGCAGAAAAGTGAAAGACGAAGTAGACGGTCAGCATCGAATCTGACAAATAAAGTCCTTCGGGGGAGGACACAAAAAATCCCCCGGTTTGTTAGCAGTCATCTCACCTACATACCAACAAATGCACGATTACTCGCAGCGACCGGGGGATAAAACCTCCTGCTGCGAGTAATTTTTTGTGTCGTTTCCTGTACAGGGGACGGCTGGTATGTAGATGAGATACGCAAAGATACTAATTTTAATAAAATAGCAAACTATGAGAACCCCTATTTCCTACTATGGCGGCAAACAGACAATGCTCAAGCACATTTTGCCTTTGATCCCGTCGCATAAGATCTATACAGAGGCATTTTGCGGCGGTGCGGCCGTCTTGTTCGCCAAACGGCCCTCCGAAGCTGAAATCATCAATGACATCAACATGGAGTTGACAAACTTCTACTGGTGTATGCAAGTTTACTATTCAGACCTCAAACACGAGATTAACAAAACACTACACAGCCGGGACCTGCACGCCCATGCCGGACATATCAACTCTTATCCGCAGTTCTTTACTCCCGTCGAACGGGCATGGGCCGTATGGGTGCTCTGTAAAATGTCGTTTGCGTCAATGATGGACGGGACATTTGGATATGACTTCAGCGGCACAATGACCAAGAAACTGCGTAACGCGAAGGATGAGTTCACAGAGCGGCTTTGTCAGCGGCTCGAACGAGTGACTATTGAGAACCGAAACGCTCTCGACGTGATCGACTGCTACGATGCTCCCGATACCTTTCATTTCGTCGATCCGCCTTATGTGAACTCCGATTGCGGACACTATGAGGATACATTCAACGAACAGAATATGGAGCAACTCTTGCAATTGCTTGAAACCGTCAAGGGAAAGTTTATGCTCACGATGTTCCCGTTCGATATGATCGACCGGTATGCCCGGAAGAACGGATGGATTATCCATCGTATCGAGCGGACGATCAGTGCCTCGAAATCAAATCGCCGCAGACAAGAGGAGTGGATGGTCTGCAACTACGAGGAACGGGCACAGGCATCTCTGTTCCAGGGTGAGTATTTAGGCGAATAGATGGAGCTGGTATTGATTCATCTTGAAATAAAAAACCGTTCGAGCGGCAGTTAAACGCCATTCGAACGGTATGTTTTCTTGATTCGCTTTACATATTTCCCGCGATATGTAAACGGATCGTGCATTTGCTTTACATATATTCTGCGCGTGTGCGAAATTTCAGTCGCTTTTCGTTTTGGATTACTTCAACCCTCTAAAAGTCGCATCTGGTTCTGAACTTCGTCGCATCTCGTTTTGCCGATTATACGGGATCGCGGAGTGTACACGCACCCTCCCTCCCGAAAAGAACCTACAGGTGCAGCGAAGATTACAACCGCAGCCAAGAGAAACGCCGCCCAAAGCAAAATAAAGTTTCGTCGCCCGAAACAAATCCGATATAAACGAATACAACCTCCAAAGACAATTCTACACACGTCGTTGAATACCCGAAAGTCCAGCCCGTTTTTCGCCTCCGACCGCAACCGTTCCGGGTCCATATTACGTTCAGTTCCTCAATTCCTCCCCTCGGAAAACGTTCTTCATCAGCAAGGGGGGGGGAAAATGATCGAACAGAAAAAGCACCGAACCGACAGCATAAAAGAAGCCCGGAGCAAATT
>ENA-OYYV01000932-OYYV01000932.1-human-gut-metagenome-genome-assembly--contig:-NODE-932-length-11410-cov-5.577279_pt1 | contig 11410 bp, 11 predicted proteins | sample MGYA00244069_ERZ653462 | MGnify/ENA primary metagenome ERZ653462 (study PRJEB26926, sample SAMN06165170) | human gut metagenome | biome: ENVO:00009003; feature: ENVO:2100002; material: ENVO:00002003...
ACGAGATCCTGAGATGTCTCGTGGGCTCGGAGATGTGTATAAGAGACAGCACCATCACCAAGGAGGAACTGCCCATGACCCACCGCAAACACGCGGCCGCGCTGCTGACCGCCGTGCTCCTGCTGGCGCTGACTGCCTGCGGCAGGCAGACCGCCGCCGCATCCGGCCCCGCACAGACGCCTGCGGCCCCGGCCGTTGAGACGCCCGTCATCGCCGCCCCGGCCGCGGCACCGACGCCCGCTGCCGGAAAAGACGCCGGCAGCGACGGCTGGAAGGCCGAGTTTGAACGGAGCCTGCTCGAAGACTACGGCGTCACGCCCGACCACTACGAGGATCTCGGAAACGGCATCTATCAGGTCTATGTGAAGATCGACGGCAAAGTCGTGCCCTACGTCACGGTCGATTCCGCGACCGGCGACTACCACGGCTGAGCACCGGCAGCAAAACAAAAACCACGCCCCTGCGCGCCATTCCGGCGCGCAGGGGCGTGGCGGTTTTCTGCCTGCAAATTATCCGCGCAGGCCGACGGCCTCAAGGATGGCCTCAACGCGGTCGGACGCCTGCACCGGCCAGTCACCCTTGACGTTCTGGCAGCCGGCGGAATCGAGCAGGTCGCGCGCGCCGCTGCCCATGAGCGCCTGGCAGGTCGTGTCGATCAGGTCCATCTGCTGGCTGAAGGAGACCTGCGCGTCATTGCCCTTGTCGCTGAGCCACGCGACGACGGCGGACTTGATCTCGCTCTGGGTCATCGTGCTCGCCGCGCCCCAGTCGAGCAGCTTCACGGCGTAGGGTACTGCCTTGAGCGAGCTGCCGGTCACGCCGAGCTGCACGTTCTTTTCAATGTCGTCGAGCACCGTGGTCAGCTGGTCCGTCTCCGTGCCGGCCGGGCGGGCCGGGTCGGAGGTCGGGTCTGCGGGCGTCTGCACCGGCGGCGTCACGATCGTGGGGGTGGAGGACGTCTCCGGCGTCTGCGTCTTGCTGCCGCAGGCGGCCAGCGCCAGCACGAGCACCAGCGCGAGGGTGAGCGCCGCGAGGCGCTTTGCATTGCGGGATAACCATACCTTCATATGGAAACACTCCTTTCGTTGTGTCCTTATGATAAGCAAGCGCGCGCCCGCTGTCAAGAAAATGCACGCGCCCTCTTGACAAATACCCTTGGGGGGTATATATTCAAATATACCCCCAAGGGGTATATGGGAAACAATGAGGTACAAATACATGGACGATGAGAAAAAAACCGGCTGCTGCAGCTGTTCGCAGCGCAAGAAGGAACGCACGCCGGAGGAATACAAACGGCTCATCCACCGGCTCAACCGCATCGAGGGCCAGATCCGCGGCATCCGCGGCATGGTCGAGAACGACGCCTACTGCCCGGACATCCTCGTGCAGTCGGCGGCGGCGGGCGCGGCGCTCAATGCATTCAATAAGGAGCTGCTGGCCAGCCACATCCGCACCTGTGTCGTCGAGGACATCCGCGACGGCAAGGACGAGGTGATCGACGAGCTGGTGGCGACGCTGCAGAAACTCATGAAATGAGCCGCACCGCAAAGGAGGAACGACATTGAAGCAATACCATGTCACCGGCATGAGCTGCGCGGCCTGCTCGGCGCGCGTGGAAAAGGCGGTGTCAAATGTGCCGGGCGTGACGGCATGCTCGGTCAGCCTGCTGACCAACTCCATGGGGGTGGAGGGCACGGCAGCGGATCAGGCCATCATCGACGCGGTGCAGGCCGCGGGCTACGGCGCATCGGTCAAGGGCGCGCAGGCGAGCTCCGGCTCCGCGGACGCGGACGCGCTCGCCGACCACGAGACGCCGAAGCTGCGGCGCAGACTTTTCTGGTCGCTGGGCTTTTTGCTCGTGCTGATGTATTTTTCCATGGGCCACATGATGTGGGGCTGGCCGCTGCCGAAGTTTTATGACGGCAACCATGTCGCCATGGGCCTGACGCAGCTGCTGCTGACGGTGATCATCATGGTCATCAACCAGAAGTTTTTCATCAGCGGCTATAAGGCGCTCTGGCACCGTGCACCGAACATGGACACGCTCGTGGCGCTCGGGGCGACGGCGGCGTTCGTGTACAGCACGTATGCGCTCTTTGCCATGACGGGCGCGCAGGTGCGCGGCGACGAGCAGGCCGTCATGAACTACATGATGGACTTTTACTTTGAGTCCGCCGCCATGATCCTCACGCTCATCACGGTGGGCAAGACGCTCGAGGCCCGCTCGAAGGGCAAAACGACCGACGCGCTGCGCAGCCTCATGGAACTCGCGCCGAAGACCGCCACCGTCGAGCGCGGCGGCGCGGAGGTGACCGTCCCGGTCGAGCAGGTGCAGAAGGGCGACGTGTTCCTCGTCCGCCCGGGCGAGCGCATCCCGGTCGACGGCGTGGTGCTCGAGGGCACGAGCGCGGTCAACGAGGCGGCGCTCACGGGCGAGAGTATCCCGGCCGACAAGGCGCCGGGCGCGTCCGTCTCGGCCGCGACGGTGAACCAGTCGGGCTTCCTGAAATGCCGCGCCACGCGCGTCGGCGAGGACACAACCCTTTCGCAGATCATCCAGATGGTCAGCGACGCGGCGGCCACGAAGGCGCCGATCGCGAAGATCGCCGACAAGGTGTCCGGCGTGTTCGTGCCGTCGGTCATGGGCATCGCGCTCGTGACGTTCGTTGTCTGGCTGCTGCTGGGGCGCAGCGTGGGCTATGCGCTCGCGCGCGGCATCTCCGTGCTCGTCATCAGCTGCCCGTGCGCGCTCGGCCTCGCCACACCGGTGGCGATCATGGTCGGCAGCGGCATGGGCGCGAAAAACGGCATTCTCTTCAAGACGGCCGCCTCCCTCGAGGAGACCGGCCGCATCCAGATCGTCGCGCTCGACAAGACTGGCACCATCACCTCCGGCAACCCGACCGTGACGGACATCTGTCCGGCCCCCGGCGTGACGGAGGGCGAGCTGCTGCGCCTGGCCTGCGCGCTCGAGCGCAGGAGCGAGCACCCACTGGCCAAGGCGGTGCTGCGCCGCGCGGAGGCGGACGGGCTGACCGCCGCCGAGGTCGCGGACTTTCAGGCCCTGCCGGGCAACGGTCTGCGCGCCGTGCTCGACGGGCAGCCGCTCTGCGGCGGCAACGCGGACTTCCTCCGCACCGTGGCCGAGATCTCCGCGCCCATGCAGACGCAGGCGGAAGCGCTCTCGGAGGCCGGCAAGACGCCGCTGTTTTTTGCCCGAGGCGGGAAGCTGCTCGGCATCATCGCCGTGGCCGACGTGCTCAAGCCCGACAGCCCGCAGGCCATCCGCGAGCTGCGGAACATGGGCATCCGTGTCGTCATGATCACAGGCGACAACGCGCGCACGGCGAAAGCCATCGGCGCGCAGGCCGGCGTGGACGAGGTGATCGCGGGCGTGCTGCCCGACGGTAAGGAGCGCGAGATCCGCCGCCTGAGCGCACGCGGCAAGGTCGCCATGGTCGGCGACGGCATCAACGACGCGCCGGCGCTCACGCGCGCGGACATCGGCATCGCCATCGGCGCGGGCACGGACGTGGCCATCGACGCGGCCGACGTCGTGCTCGTCAACAGCCGCCTGAGCGACGTCCCGTCGGCCATCCGGCTCAGCCGCGCGACGCTGCGCAACATCCACGAGAACCTGTTCTGGGCGTTTTTCTACAACACCATCGGCATCCCCATCGCGGCGGGCGTGTTCGTCCCGCTCGGCCTGACGCTCAACCCCATGTTCGGCGCGGCAGCCATGAGCCTGTCGAGCTTCTGCGTGGTCACGAACGCCCTGCGCCTGAATCTGTTCCGGCTGCGCGATACGCGCCACGATCATAAACGCGCAAACCATCTCAAAGAAGTACCCGAAATCAAGGAGGAAACAGCTATGAAAAAGACCATTACCATCGAAGGCATGATGTGCGGTCACTGTGAGGCGACCGTGAAGAAGGCGCTCGAGGCGCTGCCCGAGGTCACGGAGGCCGAAGTCAGCCACACGGCGGGCACCGCCGTCGTGACGCTCAGCGCGCCGGTGGACGACGCCGTGCTCAAGCGCACGGTCGAGGCCAAGGACTACACCGTCACAGGCATCGCGTAATGCATCCAAAACCGCAGCAAAGGCGTCCCCTCTCGGGGACGCCTTTGCTGTTTTCTGCTCACTTTTTGTGCGCGTCGATCGGCTGCGCGAACAGACCGTGCTGCGTGCAGTACCACAGCAGCGTGCCGTGCGCAAAGTACGGCAGGCGCGTCTGCGCGCCCCACTCGGGGTAGAGCCGCCGCAGCACGACCGTATCCTCATTGACCAGCGCCGCGAACGACAGGTAGTGCTCCCGGCGCATGGGGTGGCCGGACGTGAGATACCATTCGCCGTCGCTCAGCTCCGCCGTCAGGCGGTGGGCGGCGTCCGGCGTCTGCGGCGTCAGGGGCCGCAGCGTCTGGCCGCAGCAGGTCACGTCCGCCGCGTCGCTCGCCAGCAGCAGGTTGCCGCAGTGCGGGCAGACGCAAAAGCGCACGCGCTTCATGTTTCCGTTTGTCAAATCATTTTCCTCCAGATCGCCCCGGAGCAGCGCCTCGGCGCTCGTGCCCAGAGCCTGTGACAGTCGCGGAAGAAGGGAAATGTCCGGCGCGCCGCAGCCGCGCTCCCATTTGGAGACGGCCTTGTCGCTCACGCCGATCGCGTCGGCGAGCTGCCGCTGTGTCAGTTGTTTATTCTGCCGCAGGGCACGGATGAGCGCCCCTGTGCGTGTCTGATCCATGTTTCGCACCTCCCGTGCAGATATATTGTACGGATTTCCGCCCGGAATGCAACCGACGCTCCGTAGAGTCCGCCGTCAGGATAGCGCCGGGACGCGCCCCATGTCAAGACACGTGTAAAAAATGTGCGGATTTTGGTTACCGGGACGGAAAAAATTCGCTATACTGAAAAAACGCCCTGTAAGGAGGTGCCCGGATGAACCACCGTGCACGTATCCCCGCGCTGCTGCTTGTCCTCGCGCTGCTGCTCGGCTGCGCTGGCTGCGGCGGCGGACGCGAACCCGTGACCGTGACGATCTGGCACGTCTACGGCGGCGAGACCGAGTCCCCGCTCAACGACCGCATCGACACGTTCAACGACACCGTCGGCCGCGAGCAGAACATCCGCGTGCAGGTCGGCAGCGTCACGAATACGAACACCATCCACGAGGCGGTGCTCGCCTCGGCTTACGGCGAGCCCGGCGCCACGGCGCTGCCGGGCGCGGCGGCCTCGCGCGCGGGGCTGTACCTGCGCTATTCGGCGCTGCGCGCCATCGGTGCGACGGACCAGCACGTCACGTGCTTTCGCGGCACGGCGGAGACGGCGCGCAGCGGCAGGTACAGATGCACAACCGCTGGAATCCGGAGCTGAACGTGCAGGCCGTCCCCGGCTACACGCAGCTGCTGCGCGGATCGGACGGCCGTCTCGCCGAGCGCTGCCTGTGGACGAGGCGCATCGCCCTGCCCGACACATGGGAGTCGGTGACGCTGCTGTGCGTGCCGATGCTCGACAGCGCCGGCAATGTGCGCGGCATCTGCGGCGCGGAGCTCAGCGATCTGTATTTTCGCCTCACCTATCCCGCCGTGGACAGCGCCTACGGCAGCATGGTCACGGTGCTCGCCCCCATAGACGGCGACCGGCTGCTGCTCGGACAGACCATGATCGGCAGCCCCGGCGGGTCGTATCTCACGGCCGACGGCACGCTCACGTGCAAGACCGGCCGGTATTATCCGGTATTATAATACGTATTCCGACGGCAGCCGCACCTATCTCGGTCTGCACGAACCGATCGGCGCGACCGACGCCGCAGGGCGGAAGCTCGCCGCCGTGGTGTTCGTGCCGGAGATCGGGCTGCGCACGCTCGAGGCGCGCAGCCGCATGGTGTGGATCGCGGGCTCGCTCGTGTTTCTCGCGGCGATGCTGCTGTCGACATACCTGTCGCGCCGGTTCGTGACGCCGATCTCCCGCAGCCTGCAGGCCATCCGCGAGCAGGCCCCCGGCGAGCATCCGTCCGGCATCTCGGAGATCGACGAGCTGCTGGCCTTCGTGCGCTCGCGCGCGGCCGAGCAGCTCACGGCCGGCAGCCTGCCGCCGAACATCGAGGAGCTGCTCTCGGGCTTCCGCAGCCGGGTGCAGACGCTCACGCCCATGGAGCGCACCGTGCTGCAGTATTACATCGACGGCTGCTCGCTCGAGGAGGTCGCGGCGCGCGCGTACATCAGCGTGGCCACCGCCAAAAAGCACAACACGAACATCAACCGCAAGCTCGGCGTGACCTCACGTGAGGAGCTCATGCTGTATATCGACCTCTTCCGCCGCTGCGGCCGTCTCGATGAGATCGCCGCGCCGCGGGCAGAGGATACTGCAAGGTGCACAACCTGACCGTCGTCAGGCTGTGCACCTTGTCTACTACTCAGTCGTATTTTGCGGTTTCGGCGGGGTTTTTGCGCTGCAAACGTAGCATTTTCGGCCCCGATGCCTTATACTATCAGCATAGCTGAAAAATCATCAGAAACAGTTAGATATGATGAAAAACATCTGCGTAAAGGAGTATGCTTATGGGACTTATCAAAGCGATCGCCGGAGCCGCCGGCGGTGTCATGGCCGACCAGTGGAAAGAATTTTTTATCTGCGAGGCCCTGCCGGCCAACGTGCTGGCGGTGAAAGGACAGAAGAAAACCACCCGCCGCTCGAGCAACACGCACGGCGATGAGAACATCATCACCAGCGGTTCGCGCATTGCTGTTGCCGACGGGCAGTGTATGCTCATCGTCGAGCAGGGCAAGGTCGTGGAGGTCTGCGCCGAGCCGGGCGAGTACACCTATGACGCGTCCACCGAGCCGTCGATCTTCGCCGGGAACCTCGGCGCGAGCATCGGTCAGGTGTTCCAGAACATCGGCAAGCGCTTCACCTTTGGCGGCGAGGCCCCGAAGGACCAGCGTATCTACTACTTCAACACCAAGGAGCTGACCGGCAACAAGTACGGCACGCCGAGCCCGGTGCCGTTCCGCGTGGTGGACCAGCGCGCCGGCATCGACATCGACATCGGCATCCGCTGCTTCGGCGAGTACAGCTACCACATCGCAAACCCGCTGCTGTTTTACACCAACGTCTGCGGCAACGTGACCGAGGCCTACACGCGCGACACGCTCGACAGCCAGCTCAAGAGCGAGCTGCTCACGGCGCTGCAGCCGGCGTTTGCGCGCATCAGCGGCATGGGCATCCGCTACTCGGCACTGCCCGGCCACACGCAGGAGATCGCCGCGGCGCTCAACGAGGAGCTCTCGGCGCAGTGGCGCGACCGCCGCGGCCTCGAGATTGTGGCCTTCGGCGTCTCGTCCGTGAAGGCGGACGAGGCCGACGAGCAGATGATCAAGGATATGCAGCGCGACGCGGCCTATATGGACCCGACGCGCGCGGCGGCGATGCTCTCGCGCTCGCAGGGCGAGGCGATGAAGGCGGCCGCGTCCAACACGGCCACCGGCCCGGCCATGGCGTTCATGGGCATGGGCATGGCCGGGCAGATGGGCGGCGTCCGCGCGCAGGATCTCTACGCCATGGGTCAGCGGCAGGCCACGCAGCAGCCCACCGCCCCGGCGGCAGCGCCCGCGGCGGACACCTGGACGTGCGCCTGCGGCCAGACGGGCAACACCGGAAAATTCTGCGGCAACTGCGGCCAGCCGAAGCCGGCCCCCGCGGCCGACGGCTGGACGTGCAGCTGCGGCGCGGTGAACAAGGGCAAGTTCTGCGCCGAGTGCGGCAGACCGCGCCCGGCCGGCACGCCGAAGTACAAATGCGACAAGTGCGGCTGGGAGCCGGACGATCCGACCCACCCGCCGAAATTCTGTCCCGAGTGCGGCGACCCGTTTGACGACGGGGACATCCAGCCGTAACGCTATCCGGACGAAAGGAGGCATCTGACCATGCCCACCCAGGTAACGAATTATCAGTGCCCCGCGTGCACCGGCCCGCTGCACTATTCGGCCAAGAGCGGGAAGCTGGAGTGTGACTACTGCGGCTCTGCGTATGACGTCGCGGAGATCGAGGCGCTCTATGCGCAAAAGGAGGCCGAGGCCGCCGCTGCCAAGGAGGCGGCCGACGCAAAGGCGGAGTCGGCGAAGGCGGACGCCGCCGCCGACGGCGGCTGGGACACCTCCGGCCTCAGCAGCGACTGGGGCGCGGACGCCGACGGTCTGCGGGTCTACGGCTGCCCGTCGTGCGGCGCGGAGCTGATCTGCGACGAGACCACCGCCGCTACCTCCTGCCCCTACTGCGGCAACCCGACGGTCGTGCCGGGGCAGTTTTCCGGCGCGCTCAAGCCGGAGTTCGTGCTCCCGTTCAAGATGACGAAGGACGACGCGGTGCGTGCGCTGCGCGCACACTACCGGGGCAAGCCCTTCTTGCCGCGCTCGTTCACGGCCGGCAACCACATCGAGGAGATCCAGGGCGTGTATGTCCCGTTCTGGCTGTTTGACGGCGGCGCGGAGGGCGAGGTCGACTACAAGGCCGCCAACTCCCGCACCTATCGGGACGACGACTACGAGGTCACCGAGACCGACCATTACGACGTGCACCGCGGCGGCTCGATCGCGTTCGAGAAGATCCCGGTGGACGCCTCGAGCAAGATGCCCGACGACCATATGGACTCCATCGAGCCGTTTGACTACACGCAGATGCAGCCGTTTTCCACGGCGTACCTGCCCGGCTATCTGGCCGACAAGTACGACGTCACCGTGGACGACAGCCGCGCCCGCGCCGACCGCCGCAGCAGAGAGACGCTCGAAAACGCCCTGCGCGAGACCGTGACCGGCTACGGCACGTGCGTGACCGACCACACGGACATCCGCCTGCACCGCGGCAAGGTGCACTACGCCCTGCTGCCGGTGTGGATGCTGAACACGAAGTGGAACGGCGAAAGCTTCCTCTTCGCCATGAACGGACAGACCGGCAAGCTTGTCGGCGACCTGCCGACCGACCGCGGCCGCTATTGGGGCACGTTTGGAGCGATCGCAGGCGTGGTCACAGTCGCGCTGACGGTCATCCTGCAGTTTATGTAAGGAGGCGGACACCATGAAACAAAAACTGACCGCGCTGCTGCTCGTGCTGCTGCTGGCTGTCACGCTCGTGCTGCCCGTCATGGCGGCAGCGCCCTATGTCGACGATGAAGCCACGATCCTCACGCTCTCGGAGGTCGAAACGCTCGAGGCGCGCGCCGCCGAGATCTCGGAGCACTACGGCGTCGGCGTGTACATCTGCATAGTCGATGACTTCGGCGACTATGGCTATTCCGACGCCGAGACCGCGTCCTATTCGATCTACCATGCGCAGTCGCTCGGCTATGGCAGCGGGCGCGACGGCATCCTCCTGCTGATGAGTATGTCGAACCGCAAGTACGCCACCTTTGTCTACGGCGACAAGGCAGAGCCCATCTTCCCGGACGGCAAGCTCATCAAGCTCGAGAACGCCTTTCTCGACGACTTTGCGGACAACGACTGGTACGACGGCTTCTCGGACTATCTTGAGGGCTGCGCCAGGATCCTCAGCGTCGACTCCGGCGAATTCACGTGGCCGCAGTTTTTCCGCCACCTCGGCATCTCGTTCGGCATCGGGCTCTTGCTCGCGCTGATCGTGTGCCAGCTGCTGAAGATGAAGATGCGCTCCGTCTACCGCCAGGCCGAGGCCTCGGCCTACGTCACGGCCGAAGGACTGCAGCTGACCCGGCGCGAGGATGTCTTCACCCACACGACCACGGCGCGCCGCAAGATCGAGCGCCAGAGCGACTCGAGCAGCTCAAGCGATTCGAGCAGCTTTTCCGACGGCGGCGGCCACGGACGCAGCGGCTCGTTCTGATACAAAAGCCCCCCACATATTCCAAACTAAGGAGGCGGAAACAGATGAAAAAACGCGTTCTCAGCATCTTCCTGTGCCTGGTCATGGTGTTCAGCCTGCTGCCGTTCACGGCAAGCGCGGCAGGCAGCAGCACGCCGATCAACGAAAGGTAATTCCCAGACTCGGTATTCCGGGAATACGTGCGCAAGATCGCCGGCGGCCCGGTCCTGACTGATGAGAAGGCCCGGCAGATCGAAGTGCTCGACGTCAGCCAGGATAACATCCAAAAGGTGCTCGGCGACCGCGACCCCATCACGAGTCTCAGGGGCATCCAGTACCTGAAATATGTGAAGGATCTCAATTGCAGAGGCCAGGAACTGAAAACACTCAATCTGGAGCTGAACTCGAGAGTGGAAAGGCTCAACTGCCGCGTAAACCAGCTCACCGATCTGGGGCTCGACCCGAGGGGCAACTCGCTCCGGTATCTGGACTGCGGTGGAAACAAGCTCACCGTGCTCGACCTGAGCAAGAGCCCAGAGCTCACCGAGCTGTACTGCAGCGGGAACAATCTCACCGCGCTCGACCTGAGCAGCAACACGGCGCTCGATCCGACGAAGGTGGACTGCTCGGGCAACGTCTACGACATCGAGGTCGACCGGAACCTCCAGTATAAGGTCTATCCCGACCTGCCGTGCTACGGCGCGACGGAGGGCACATACTTCACGGCCGCCCGCGCGAGCGACTGGACCGGCGGCACGGTCAGCAAGGTCGACGGTTGGGACGTCCTGACGCTCGATAACGCCAGAGTCAAGGAGGTCGCCTACAAGTACGACACCGGAAACGCCGAGATCGGCAAGGTGGCGTTTACGCTCAAGACCGCGGTGCCCGCCGCTTACGTCATCAACAGCGCTGCCCTCACGGTGCAGAGTCCTGTTGAGGACGAGAGCGCGGCAAATCCCACGGTGACGACCGATTCCGGTGCGAAGTATGTCGTTGAGAGTGCCGACTGGAGAGTCAGCGGCAGCATGACGGTGTACACCGGCGCGTTTGAGAAGGGCAAGAGCTACACGCTGAACCTCCTGCTCGCCCCGAAGAGCGGCTACCACTTTGCCGACAGCGAATCCATGCAGGTCACCGTCAACGGACAAAAGGCTGACAAGGTGTACCCGTACAAGGACGGCAAGCTCATCGTGACCGCCACGTTCACGGTCGAGGACCTCATCACCATCACCTTTGACCCCAACGGCGGCACCGGCACGATGCAGCCCATGAGGGTCATAGCAGATGATGGCTACACACTCCCCGAATGCACCTTTACGCCGCCGGAGGGCAAGGAGTTTGCCGGCTGGCTTGCGAAAAACGGCGAAGTGTACCCCGCCGGCAATGTGGTAACCTCCTCCATCGACCAAAGCTTCAAGGCGACATGGAAGGACACGGCGGAAGTCGACGTGACGCAGATGTTCACCGACGTGACGAAAAACTGGGCCTACCCCGGCATTCAGTACTGCGTGACGCATCAGCTGATGTCCGGCATCGGCAACAATCTGTTCGGGCCGAAGCTGACCACGACGCGCGCGCAGATCG
>ENA-OYYV01000933-OYYV01000933.1-human-gut-metagenome-genome-assembly--contig:-NODE-933-length-11397-cov-4.082613_pt1 | contig 11397 bp, 9 predicted proteins | sample MGYA00244069_ERZ653462 | MGnify/ENA primary metagenome ERZ653462 (study PRJEB26926, sample SAMN06165170) | human gut metagenome | biome: ENVO:00009003; feature: ENVO:2100002; material: ENVO:00002003...
CCTCTCTATTCGTCGGCAGCGTCCAGATGTGTATAAGAGACAGATACAGGTTCCTCCGGCGAGTTCGATCATCTTCGATACATAATCACCGGACTTACGCACATTGACACCACCGTTTGTCGTCACGTAGAAAAATGCAACGGTCTTTCCGGTCGGAGTCTCGTTCAGAACGTCTGCGGTCTTCGCCGTCTCTGTCTCAAATAACTGCTCTGCAGCATCCTCCGCATCGAACAACGCCCCATAGAATTTCACCCATTCCAATCTGCCAAGCGGATGTGTCTCATAGCTTGAATGTTCCACGATCACCGGGATTCCACACGCCTCTAACTGCTCCTTTACCTCCGGATTGTGCAGGATCATCGTCGACTCAATAGCAAGATCACAATCCCCGGCAAGCATCTGCTCTACATCCGGCGCATTGTATTTGCCTGCGTAGGCAAGCGTCTTTGCCTGCATCGCCTGCTTTGCCTCCGGGATATACCAGCCATCTTCCTTCGTGCCTGAGAAGGAAAGGTTGTTAAGACGTCCAATCTTCACAATGAAGTCCATGCCGGACGTTGCAGCCAGATATGCGTGCTTCGGTGTTCCATCAATCACTGTAATATCCGAAGGAAGTCCCTCCGGTACATTCTTCCCATCCGGCACAAGCAGGTAATCACCGATATCAGAAACGGAAATAAGTTTATACCCTCCCGTATAATAATCCACGGAAAACTGTGTCGCATAGCTTAAATCCATACTATTTTCTATTTTCAAGTCATCCCATCGGATATCTGCATCCGATGCGGATGCATCTGTCACTTTTTCTTTTGGTCCTGCATCCTCTGTATATGCAACATTCCCCTGTGTTGCACAAGCACAGGGGAACGTACATAACAGGGCGAACAGGAGTAAAAAAAGAATTCTTCTTTCTCGTCTCAAGTCCAACACCCTTACTTTATTGTTTTAGAATCAAAATATAATGTATAGTCGATCTCATGTGGCGTACTCATCGCAGTCGTATCCGCAGAGATTGGCATATTGTAATCAAATCCGGTAACCGGAATCTCAAATGTAGAATTTCCTTCCGTATTGACCGGCAGATACTTCTCCTCACCGGCAATCACATAATCATAGTTTGAAGAACTCATGATAATCGTTGCAGTCGCGATTCCATTTTCCACCTTGATTTTCGTCGGGCTTTCCACCGTAGCACGGCCGGAGCCTCCGGACAGGGTTACCTCAACCGTATATTCACCATCGGCGATTCCTAAATCCTCTGCCGTTTTCATCGACGGATTATCTATGGCATCAGCCGGAAGTGAATCGGAACGGAATACCAGCGTCCGCTCATACCATTTTTCTTTTTTGTTGCTGAATGCGGCACAAGCAATGCCCTCATCCAGCGCATCCACAGGAACTGTAAATGTATGCGCACCATCTGCATCCTCTACATATGGGATATACTCTGACTCGTCTGCAGCAACTGCATCTTCCCCGGTACCCATATACAGATACCGATAGCCTTTTCCGCCCATTGTCATAACGGCGGTCATCTTGCCGTCTGCTACCATGAGCTTGCAGGCAGTAATGTTGAACATCGAAGAACTTGAATCAACCTCGATGTCATATTCACCATCTGCGACATTCTCTGCCGGAATCGGAACCATCCAATCCTCTACCACGTCACTTGCCGATGCCAGATCCGAACCGGTTGCAATCTGTGCATCCGCTGTAGCCACCTGCTCTGTTGTCACGGCTTCTGTCGTAGCCGCGGCAGTTGTCTCCTGTGTTGTATCATTTTTTCCACATCCTGCAAGCAGGCAGGCAAGTACCACGCCTGCTGCAAGACCTACATTCCATTTCTTCACGATTAATTCCTCGCGTTTATTCTATTATTTGTTTAATTTGTCAATAGCTGCCTGTGCATGCTTTACAAAGATATCCTGAATTGCCGGAAGCTCACCAAGGCCACGAACGAGGCATGTTACATCATAACCGGCATCCTCGAAGGTCGTCTTCCAGGAACCTTCCTCATCACCAGCCATATCGTTGTTTGCATGGTCACCGGCTACGATCATCAGAGGTTCAAGAACCACCTTCTTGTAATCGCCTGCCTGTACCTTCGCAAGCACATCATCCACAGAAGGAGTTGCCTCAACCGTACCTACGAAATAGTTCTCAAAACCGGCATCTGTCAGCTTATCCTGCATCTTCTGGTATACTTCGTTGCTGTCTGCCTCTGTACCATGTCCCATGAAACAGATGGCTGTCTCGCCATCATCATACTCAGCTGTTGCATCTGTGATAGCCTTCACAACTTCATCGAAATCCTCATCACTTGTAAGAAGCGGATCGCCGATTACAACCTGATCGAATGCATCTGCATAATCACCAACTTCATTTACAACATCTGTATATTCCAGACCATTCATCAGATGTGTCGGCTGGATTACAAGATTCTTGACTCCGTTATCCACCGCACGGTCAAGTGCCTCTGTCATATTATCAATGGCAATGCCATCTCTGCTCTTTACATGATCAATGATGATCTGGCTTGTAAAGCCTCTTCTGACGGAATAATCTTTACCGAATTCTTCATCAAGCTTATCCTCGATTGCGCCGATCGTCAGACGACGGCTGTCGTTAAAGCTTGTACCAAAGCTTACAACCAGCAGTTCATTGTCGCCAATTTCATCCTGATTACGAACGTTATCCAATGATGCATCTCCTGTCTCATAATTCTCATCGTCCTCTGCCTCAGATGCAGTTGCATCGGCAGCCGTTGCTTCCGTTGTCGTTGCAGCTTCTGTAGCTGCCTCTGTGGTTGCTTCCGTCGTTGCCTCTGTTGTCTCCGTCTTCTTGTCTCCACATCCTGCAAGCAGAGTTGCTGCCATACATGCTGTAAGGAATACTGCGCTTAATTTCGATTTCTTCATTTTCTGTACCTCTTTCCTTTTGTTTTTTATCCAGTCACTTGTTAAGAATCAATTCAGACGCACAGAAAAAAGCCGCCAGCGAAATCACAAACTGACGGAGTAACGGGCCATAGAACTTAATCTACAACGGTACGACCAATTACTCGTGATCTGGAAATCCTTCCTGTACCAATACACGGCAGGTTTCCTGACTTACCGATCCTCATACACATTCCCCTTCCCAGCCTTGCGGCCAGTGGTTATCTTCCAATATCGAATGTATACTCCCGGCTTACAGTGACGAGATCGTGCAGGACTTCCACCTGCTTCCCTTTTAACACATGTCTGCTTTTCAAAAGTAAAAAAGCTCCACGGCACCGTATATTATGAATTCAATTCGTCGCAATAATAACACACGCACACGAAATGTACAAGTATAAATTTCATGTGCGTGATATATTTAAACTATGCTATTCCTATCTTTTAACTATTTTCAAGCAGATCCTGCAGCCGCTTCTCATAGACATAACAGTGTCCATGCGCCTCGATTGCCTTCTCATAGGCTTCAATGGCCATCTTCCGCTCTCCCATTACTTCATACAGGATTCCAAGCTCATAATAGCCATCCTCACAGCCATGGTATCCACAGCTTGAACAAAGCTTCATCGTTACTGCCTGTTTCAAATATTTCTCCGCATCTGCATAATCACCGATCACCCGGCAGTACTTTGCAAGCTTAATATAATCAAGCGGTGTCTTCCGGTCTTCCTCCGGTATCACTGCCCTGTTTAAATACTCTGCATACTCGGACTTAATCTCCCCATCCCGCAGATAAAGTGCTTCCAGCAGCTCCCCATAATAATTAATGGTTTTATTTAAGTTAACCGCCTTTTTGTATGCATCGGCCGCTTCCGCATATCTGCCACTCATGATAAGCACTCTGCCGTACTTGTTATAGATGCTCGTATTATCCGGCTTCAATTTCATGCCAAGCTGATACATCTGATCCATCATCAGCGTATCGTCCTCTTCCCCGGCAAGCTCCATCAGAAGACTCGCGCAGTCAAACCGCAGACTTTCATCCGTGCCTTCCTCTGCATAGCTTTCGAGCAGCTGCTCTGCCTCCGGATAGCGGTCTGCTCGTGTGAGTGCGAGGCCTGCCTCGATACGAAGCTGCGGATCCATATCATCTCCGTATTTATAAATCGCATCTAACAGAATCTGGCACCCTTCTATAATCCGGTTCAGGCAGAGCAGAACACGGGATTTGAAGCGGATGACCTCGGTTTTCCTCTGAATATCCCGGTCTGATTGCTCCGGTGCGATTGCCAGTGCCTGATTGAAATTTTCTAACGCATTCCCGTAATCCCGCCGCTCCCAGTAGATAAATCCGAGATTTGTATAATATGCTGCATGTGGCCGTACTTTAATCTGATCCTTATACGCCTTGATTGCAAGCTCTGTCTCATGGACCTTCCGGTACATATATCCCAGATATCCAAACACATCCGGGTTCTTCGGATTGATGGACACGACTTTGTTATACATCGCGATTGAATCCTCATTCCGGTTTGCTTCATCATAGAGGTCTGCCAGCTCCAACAACAGATCTTCATAATTCGGCAGATCGGATTCATCCGCTTTATAATTTGCTTCCACCTTTTCTAAAAGCGTTAACGCATCCTCCGGTTTTTCCTGCGCACGTAAGTTTAGCGCCTCATAATAATCCATCGCATCGCTCTCCGGACGGAACTCCCGGTACTGTGCCATCACGTGTTCGGCATCCTCGTACTGTTCTGCCTGCCGGAAGGTCAGTATCTCCTGTATATATGGCTCCACACCATATGGATAGATCCGTATTGCCTTTTCTGCCGAGTAGATACATTCCTGCAGGTAATCTAACATATAACAGCATTTTGCCCGGTAGCAATGTGCCCAGTATTCGTCCTCATAGACCATGGATTCATAATCAATATGCTCTAACATCGCATCGCACGCCTTCATGCAGTTTCCATACTCCCGCAGTTCATAGAGAATCCGGAGATTCAAGATAAGTCCGGTAATCTGTTCTTCATGCTCCGTCTCGACCGGAAGCTGTATATATTCCTTCGCTTTCTCGTATTCTTTCAGGTTATAGTAGCAGTTTGCGATCAGCGTATGTGCATACGGATACCGCTTTCTGCGCTTGTTCTGTTCCTCTGTATAGCCGCCTTCTTCCGGCTGTATAGCCTCAATTGCCTTCTTCCATTTTAAGAACAACGGCAGTGCCTTCTCCGGCTGTCCGGTTGCCAGATAACATCTACCCTTCGCATTACAATAAGTGAAGATCTCATCGCCCTCCGGCTCAAATGTATCGAACACCTCCAGTGCTTCCGGCTCACGCTGATTCTGATAATAGCACCATGCCAGATCTAACTTCTTCTGATGATCTTCCGGATTTTCTACCACATCCTGCTTCCATTTGTCAATGATTGCTTCATTTACCTGCTGCAGCCGGGTAAGGTACGCCATATCCCCATAATTGTTATGCATTAACTCCTCGAAGATATCCTTTGCCTTCTCCAGGTCGCCCATCGCATAATATATATCCCCTAAGCAATACTGTGCGTCTTCGTAATCCGGATTCTCCGCAAGAATGTCCTCTGCGACCTGCTTTGCCTCCTCATATCGTTCCAGACGGTACAGCATCTCGCTCTTGATGAACTGCATCAACTCGTCCTTCGGGTATCGCTCAAGGTTCGTATTGATCCTGCTTAAAAGTGCCTCATATACAGCCTCCGCTTCCGCTCTTGGAAGTGGCTGTTCCGCATCCTTTTCTTTAAAACGCGTATCCTTCATCTGCACATAGATCTCCAGCACATCACCATGTGGATGTGTAAGCGGCAATCTTTTCAGTCGTTCTAATTCCTTGTGGAGCGCCGCCCGGTTCTCCGGTGTCGGCTCATCCTGCTTGTCCATCCGTTCAATCTTCATATACTGCTCAATATAGTCATCGGCATATGTATAATCTCCGGTCAGATATTCATAGGCAAAGCTGTCCTGCTTCCGCGCCGCTACCCCAAGAATATAGGAAATATAATCCTCCGGGAATTTCACCAGCAGGTCTTCTTTGCGCAGGGCGATATCAAACCGGTCCACAATCTCACGAAAAACCGCATCCGGCATCCGGTAATGATCCATCAAAAATACAAGCAGCTCCTCCAATGCTTCTGCCTCTGTGTCAAGCGATACAAATGCATCCTCACGAAAAAGCTCTCTCCACGCATCCACACGGATACGGTTCGGATAATCGTTGTATAGTTGTTCTAATTTATCGGTAAGCTCCGTCCTCGGCGGCTGTAAGCCTTCCGAAGCTTCGTCATCCATATCCTCCGGCAGCGCCTCCTGCCTGTCACAGCTTGCAATCGCCTCCTCATAGGCATTCCGAAGCTCCATAAAACCATCTGCATCCTCCTCCGGATTCACAGACTTTAACTGCTCGCGATACGCCTGCTTGATCGCGCCCTTATCATCTGTCTGTCCAATTCCAAGTATCGTCCATATGTTCATAACCCCTGCCCTTGTACCTTTCTCGCATTTTATCTCCATCCAGTTTGTGCATAATTTGCACAGACTGATATTCCCACATAAAATAAACTTGTGCAAAAAATGCACAAGTTCATTTTAACAAATGCCATATAAGAATACAATGATTTTACTTATTTCCAATTGGAAAACGCACTCTCATAATTGCTCAGATATGTATACGGAATCTGGATTTCATCATCCGTCTGTGTATAATCAGAGGAAGAAATCGGAATCGGATTGCAACCGCCACCGCTTTCGCCGATCTGATCAATCGTAAACTGGTTTCCACAGTTCTGGCAGACAAGTTTATCGCCTTCCTGCTTGTAATAGCCTCTGCCAGAAGAATAGCATACCTGACAGGTATTATATGCCAACCGGATTGTTCCATTTGCATCCTTCGCTGCCATCACTTCCATCGATACCCCATCTAATTCCACCGGATAAAACTGCACAGTCTCAGATAGATCCGCCGTTGGAATCACAAGTATATCCGAAACAGTAGCTTCATCCTGCGACTCTGTATCCGCACTCTGTGTATCTTCTATCTGTTGTGTCGTTTCTACTGAAGCCGCCTGTGTATCACCTGCGTTATCCACTTTTTTCTCTGTACTTCCACAGCCTGCCAGTACCACCACGCTCATAACTGTCATCCAAATTAAAAGTCTTTTTTTCATTGTCTCACATCTCCTATTCCACAATTATGTTTGCTTTGATCATGCCCATCCAGCATGTATATTCATAAACGCCTTGTTCCTCCGGTTCAAATGTAATAACATTTTCTCCCTCGGTAAATTCATGTTCAACCGGTAACGATCGACTGATAATCTTATAATTACAACCATTGATGCTGCCCTCCGGTGCATCAATCATCCACTCTACCGGCATACCTGCCTGCACCGTAATATCCGGGTATTTTCCGGAAGAAAGCTCGCTGTGTACATATTGCACACCATCCTTTATATATGCCTGATTCTCTACTTGCTTTGTCCGTAACGATGTATTTCCTATGTAACAGGCAAGTAAAAACAGCACACTCATGCACACGCCAACCCAGCAATGTGCTTTCCAATGCATTGGCAGATTCCACCAGATTCCAAACAGGCATACCGCTCCTATAATCCCGATCATCCAGACTTCGGAGATATAACCCGATAAAGCGGCGCCCTGTGACAGCATGGCAAATCCCATAACCGCGACAACCACAGCGCCTGCATCTGTAAGCTGCCTTGCATATTTTCGTCCGATACCTGCAAGCAGCGTTCCAACTCCCAGCATCATCGGCACTGTACCAACCGCGAAAAAGAACATGGATAATACTCCCGCGAGCACATTTCCTGTTGCAAGTGCAACCATCCACATGGCCTGCAAAGGTCCACACGGCATCAGACTGTTTATAATACCTACGAAAAATGGAGCACGATTACCTTTTGCAAATAAACGATATACCCCCTTCGGCAATGGAATCCGAAGTATCCGAAGCACAGGAAATAAACCAATCAGATTTCCTGCACTGACGATCATGCAGATACCTACCACTGCCTTAAATACGACCTGCCATAGCGTATTCTGGTTCATGGTATGCCCAACCAATGAAGACAATCCGCCAAGCACTGCACCTACGGCCGTATATCCTAAGATCCGTCCCAGATTATATGCAAAACTCGCCCGAACCGCCGCATGTTTTTTTTGCGTTTCGTCCGCGGCTACAATGCATTGTGAAAGCTGTATTCCTCCACACATCGCAATGCAATGAAAAGACGTAAGCACACCAACTATAAACAGCATTCCATATCCCATATGCTGATCTGCAAGCTTCGATGGCACAAGCAGATTTAATGTTCCGAATCGTTCCAACAGCACATACAAAATAAACGTGATAAGAAGAACAATTGTAGTCTTCCATGCCAACGTTTTTTTCCTTGTTTCGCGTGTCACCACCTGATATCCAAGCGAAGTCACACAAGTCCCAATCTGATCAATACTGCAGACATTCTCGTCATATTCAACATCTGCCTGTCCCGTCTTATAATCTACCGATACACGCCGTACACCATCCAAAGTTGCAATTCCTGCCTGAATTCGGTTCTGACAGCTGATGCAGGTCATCCCAGTGATTTCTATGCAGTCCTGTTTCATCCTATAATGCCTTTCAAATTCTTAAATTCAAACAGAGACAAGTTGCGCTCTGCGCATCTTGCTCTGATTAGCGGTCGTCAACTGCACCGCATAAATGCGTGCATTTTTCTCGTCGCCACAACAAATAAAACGAGGTTTTGCAGTTCCTCGTTCTATTTCCTACTATTTCAATCGGTTTAATTATATATAAGGAGTCTGAAATGTCAAGATAGAAAGTGTGTAGATTTTGTTAATTATTTTCTGCGTGAAAATGCGCCTTTACGCATGCTTTCAGATTCGCATACGCATGCGTTTTCTCCATTGCAAGCCGCTTTTCTTCCTCCGTATTGGCAGTGCTTGCCGCATAGCACCCGGCAAATACACCACTGTCGATACAGGTCTGTACATCTGCACCGAAACACCCGGCAAATGCATATACAGGAACGGAATATAACTTCGCGATCCGCGCTACACCGATCGGTGTCTTCCCCATCAATGTCTGCGCATCGAATCTTCCCTCTCCGGTGATAACCGCGTCTGCGTTTTTGATTGCCTGCGCGATCTGTATCTCATCTAATACAATGTCAATGCCCGGCTTTAAGGCTGCATGTAAGAACATCAGACACGCATACCCTAATCCGCCAGCCGCACCGGCACCGGGTGTCATGCGGTTTTTGTCATGACTCTGCCTGTTGGTTTTTTCAACATTCTTGCCAGCTTCATCATAACCAGTCAGCTGATTTTCCATCAGAGTAGGATTTTTCCGATACATATCTTCCACAATATCTGCATACCGGTTCATCGCCGCATCCATCGCCTGTATCATCTTCGCATCCGCGCCCTTTTGTGGCGCGAAGACGGCACTGCATCCCTGTGCACCGACCAGCGGATTCGTCACATCGCACGCAATCTGGAATGTACACGAAGCAAGCTCCGGCATTACTTTCTCTGTTGTAATCGACCGCACCTGCGCCAGCCCTTCCGCGCCATAGCCAACTTCTCTTCCTGCTTCGTCCATAAAATGAAATCCAAGTGCCTGCAGCATTCCGATTCCTGCGTCATTTGTCGCACTTCCGCCGATTCCAAGGATGAATTTCTGACAGCCACATGTAATGGCATCACGTATCATCTCGCCAACTCCATAGGTCGTTGTATGCATCGGATTTCTTCTTTCTTCCGGTACAAGCGGTAACCCGGCTGCCTGCGCCATCTCCAAAACTGCCGTCTTTTCTCCTGCCTGCTCGTAGATTGTGTATCTCGCCGAAACTTCCGTTCCGACCGGTCCGGTCACAGGGATTGTCCGTGTCTGCACATGCTCCTTTCCGAAGGTAAGTGCTTCCACCGTGCCTTCGCCGCCATCGGCAACCGGAAAGATCTGCACATCAACGTCCGGGGACCGCTCTAAGATTCCGTCTCTGACTGCATTTCCTGCCTCCAATGACGTAAGACTTCCCTTGAACGAATCCATCGCCACGACGATTTTTTTCTGACTATTACTTTTATTAAAATGATTCACCATGTTTATTTTTCCCTCTATCAACTGCAATTACATACTTCACATTTTATCACATATCTGCTATGATGAACTACAGAATTATTGGATGTATTTGTAAGAATGGATGGGACTTATATGAACTGTCAAAAATCATATCGCAGATTGCTTAATTTCATTATTTCCATCGTAATTCTGTTTTCTGGTCTGTACTTTAACCATACGGAAGCAGATGCTTTTTTTGATGCGGCAAAACCTGCCGCCCAGTCGACGGTCAGCAGTGTCGAGCTTCCAATCTCTGCAAATACACAGATCAATACAAGCGAGCTTCTCCTTGCTTCGAGAACCTCCTATATAAAAGAAGTAAAACAGGGACCTGCACAGGCGGAAACATCTGTCCGTTTTATTGCAGCACTTCCAGATACACGAGAGCTTTCTTCCTCCCGGTATGCTATTTTTTCAGAACCAATTCTGTCGAAAACAATTATCAGTCAACAGAAGATCCTATGCTATATCCATGCACAGGACGGGCAAAAATCCAACTATTTTTCAGTTTAATCACGACTAAACATGAGACTATGGATGCACATAGTTTTCTTTGCATACTTAAAATTTGAAAAATGGAGGACTTAATCTATGTTTATGAATATTCTTGTTGGTATTATGGCTGCAATTGCAATTCTTGCCGGAGTCTGGGGCTTCTGGGTGGATCACAGAAAGGATAAGGATCTAACAGATGAAACATCTGCTGCAGGCAGCGCAGATACGATCAGTAAAAACTAAACAAAGTAACACGAAATGCCGGGACAGACATCCCGGCATTTTCTTCTTAGATAAATATTTCTTTATTGCTGTCAGATATGTCTGAGCCAGATGACTCAGCATTTTCTTAACTGTTGTAGTGTCATCGTTTACTCCCCTTTCTCTTCCTCCACTGCCTGCAATATCATGTTCTTAAGCTGTCTTGCGGCAGCGCTGAGTGGATGTTGGTTATCCAATACCATACAGATATCCCGTTTCGGAATTTCTTCTTTTAACGGAATCTGCACGATTTCTCTTTCCATTATAGATTCTCTTGCCATCGCTTTTGGAACGAATGCAAGTCCAAGTTCATGCCGTACCAGCGGCAGGATCTGATCGGTCGTTGCAACCTCCGTATCCGGGGACAGTTCCAATCCATATGATAAAAACAACTGATTATAAAATTGAAATGTCATCGTCTCACGTCCAAGACATATCAGCGGATAATTTTTTAATTCCCACAGCGATATCTCCTGGCTTCCAAGTGCCATGAACGTTCTTCCTCCGACTAATACCTCCTGAAAA
>ENA-OYYV01000985-OYYV01000985.1-human-gut-metagenome-genome-assembly--contig:-NODE-985-length-10805-cov-4.970791_pt1 | contig 10805 bp, 9 predicted proteins | sample MGYA00244069_ERZ653462 | MGnify/ENA primary metagenome ERZ653462 (study PRJEB26926, sample SAMN06165170) | human gut metagenome | biome: ENVO:00009003; feature: ENVO:2100002; material: ENVO:00002003...
GAGATCCTGAGATGTCTCGTGGGCTCGGAGATGTGTATAAGAGACAGGAAGTACACTTCACCGTGCAGGAAACCGGGGATATTCAGAAAGTCACGATGTACGATGCCCCGGCGCATTCGCTGATTCTCACGAAGCGAGATATTGCCACCAATGCAAAGCTGGCGGATGCTCGCCTGACGATCCGCGATGCCTACGGCACGACCATTGACCGCTGGACGACCACGGACGGCGACCATGCCATCCGCGTACTGCCGGAGCGATCTGGCGCCAAAGACCCGCACAAGAATCTGCTGATTTTGTCCGATGACACCAGCGAACACGTCTACACGATGGTAGAGGAACTGGCACCGAACGGCTATCTCGTTGCCGAGAGCATCACGTTCAAGGTCATGCAGATGAACGATGCCCTTGTTGTATTTATCTGGCAGGACGGCGGCTGGCAGAAGTCTTCCGAGGGGTATCTTGCCATGTATGATGAGCGCACCGATACACCCGTGCCGCTTATGAAAACTTTCCCGCAGACCGGCAGCATTTTATAAAAACTGTGCCGAGTTGTTACACTTCGCACATTTCCGAGGAGTGATATTTTGTCCGTTTCCTGTTTTACTTCCACCAATTCGCATCTCTGCAAGTTCCTGCGCACCACAGGCCGCGACTGGCGCAACACCATCTACATTGAGTGCGGCGACTGTCAGCGCGCCGTGAGCCGCAGCTGCAGAAATCTGCTCTGCGCCTTTGACTCGACCGGTGCGCCGGTGATCGTGCCGGTGCATGACGTGGAATACCTGTTCGGCACCACCGTGGACAAATCCGAATGCCGCGCCATCCTCACGAAAGCCAACTTCTGTGAGCTGTACAAAGGCTGGATTGACGAGCATATCCGTGACCCTCATGCCTGCCCGCTGAATGATTTGTACGTCAACTGGGATGTTCCCGATCCTTGCGCGGCAAGAATTTTTCTGAATCGGTAAATAGTCACTAAATAACAACACTCCCCAAGGCATGCTACCTTGGGGATTTTATTGCGCTTACTATGTGCTAAGTCCAGTACTACTTTTTCTTAATCCTTATATAATGAACGCCGTACAAAGCTTTGCTGCTTAGTTATCCTTCAAAAGTACAACTCAAATCCGGCCCTGTCTCGTCATCTACCGTATTGCTACTTGGGCACCAAACGAGAACGGAACGCCTATCCGTTCCAGAAGAATTGCACGAACTGCACTGCCAATCTTGCGAATATACTACTGTGCAATAGCATGGATGGCTTGCAGCCGCCTGATGAATTCTAGTTGCATCAACGGTACCATAATAATGCTTATTTGTATGATTACCGTTAGCGCATCCACTTTTGGGCATAATTGAGTTCGAATATTCAGTCGAAGAGAAGCCAACCTTTACAATCGTACCATCCCCAAGTTCGACATCTCGAATACCCTGATCATAGGTCTTTTCTGTTGTTTCATTTACTTTGGCCGTACTTGTATTTGATTCCTGTGCAAAAGCTGCCGTAGGAATCATTACCACCAAAGCAAGAATTGCCATAAAAAACGATACTACTTTATTCATCATTTCCCTCCTGGTGTGTTATCTATGTTCAATATATAAGGATTCAATTTATCGGGGCACATTCTTCTATTTTGTCCAATATTGTAAGGAAATCATTTATTGGGATATCTGCTCGTCCTGACTCCTGTGCCCACACATCTGCGTATATATGATACAGAATATTATCTTTCACAAAGTACGTGTTAATTTGACGAACTTTTCCGCCGTTCTTTGTTATCGCGATCTGTATCTTTGTTCCATACGGCAATGTGTACTGCATAAATGTAGTGTCCGCTATTCCTATATTTCCCACCGTCAACGAATCGTTTTGACTTTCTGTTCCTATTTGTGTCTCGGCTGTATACCACACAGTATAGTCATTTTCTTCATTATCACTTGCTTTGTATAGCGCTGATGCAAAGATTTTTTCAACGTTTCCTTCTTCGTCACATTCTGCTGTAATGCTCACCCTTGGCTCTGAATTATTCAAGTTATCTTGAAACCATCTGCTGCTCAACATGCTAAGTCCTATTTTATTTACAGCACTTTGCCAACTGTCAACTTCATAAAAAGCTTTCCTGTCTGTATTTGCACATGCCCGTTCCTTTGCATCCCGCAAAAAATCATTTGACACATTTTCTTTTGGTGTTCTATAATCAGCAGTTGCAATCTCAAACTCATATTGCCCATACTGCTCATTTTCCCATTTCAGTTTCACACTTTTGTATATTCCAGCACCAGCCAAAAACAATGCCGCAATAACAACCACATATTTCCAATGCATAATGTTGCTTCGTTGATTTACTGGCACAGTAGCATCAAGAATCACTCTGCGAATTTTTATTTTTTCACTTTCTCCAAGTACAACATTTTGCATACTGTCTTTATAAGAAACCTTCATTAAATGCCTCCTCTCCGAGTAACAATTTGAGTTGTCTGCGTGCACGAGTCATGCGCATAGACACCCCAGATTCAGTGAGCTTTAGAATTTTTGCCATTTCGCTTGGTCTATACCCTACATAATAGTAAAGATAAATAACAATTCGATACTGGGGGACAATTTTCATCAGCGCGTTCATTATTTCTTCTTGGTCTTGAAAATCTGTTTTACTTGGAATATCCACATTATCAAGCGGAATGTATTGCCTATGCTTATTTTTTCGCAGTAAATCTTTACAACAGTTTACAGTTATCCTCGCCAAAAACGCATCTTCAGATTCTGTTTTTATAGAATGATTTTTTTCAAGAAGCCTTAAGAATACCTCTTGAACAATGTCTTGTGCATCATCCCGATTCATCAAATAACTATACGCCAAACGATACACCGCATCGCTGTGGTGATCATATAAGCGCAGCACTTCCATTCGCTCCATTACAGCCCCCCAGATGGTTTCTCTTACTACTATAACGTATGAAGCCCTCATTTTCACACCGAGAAAATACATTTTACTAACATTTTACGTAGCCAATTATGTGCGGCAGTTTCAACTCGTTTGTGTTCAATCATCGCACTGATGAATACGACAACTGCGCAGAAAACCGCGCTCGATTTGCCGTAGAGGCTGTCCGTGCAGTTCACAGACAGTCGTCGGAAATTTCCATCGCTTATAAACTGACAGTCCGCCAAGTGGTCCGCTTTATGGCAGCGCCGACGTGGTTGAATCGGAGCCGGGAATCTTTGTGCCTATACTTGTTGAAGCCAGTGTCACCAGTTTTCATGTAACTCTAGCAAACCATTCCGGTCTGGAAGATACGATTCTTTCCACCAACCGTCTTTACTTCAAGGAGCAGGTCCACTTCTTAAAATTTGTGATTAGATTCTGCAGTATACTGATAAGCCCATCACTGATGTTAGCGGGCTGACATCGCCAGATTTCATAGAGCAACAATTAGTCCGTGGGCGTATTAGCTGCACCCCCATGAGCCGTCAACTCTTAGCTGATTCCGAATGGCCAAACAAAGTTGCGGCAGAACAAATCAAAGATATTCATCGCTGTGTCCGTTGCAACAAAAAGTACCTTAGCGACTTGCAGCAGCATCAGAGCACTCATCAGTTTGCTTTTGTAAATAAACCCAAAACCGCAAGAGGTGAATTCTCACAGTTTTGGTCTATTTAGTTAGTACCATATAAAGTATAGACCTCAGTTCAGACTGAACCGAGGTCTATACTCCTTAATGAAGGCATCTCATATGCAAGCAGATCAAAAAATTCAGCATTGAATTGCCAAATTACAATTATTGTCATAATGCGTGAATCTTTTCCAAGTATTCGCTCTCTTTTGCAAAAATCATTTCGCTCGAAGCATTCCATTCAAGGGTGTTATACGCTTGAACCTCATCCGACGTGATTTTTAGTATTTTTTCATTTTTATATTGTTGCTTTTTGGTCACAAGTAATGCGGTTTGTGGCGTAATTGGGTAGAATAGCTCCATATCTTCAGGCAGTCCGTTCCCATCAGATACTGAATAGGTATTTATAACCGGCTGATCTCCAACAATAAATTGGCTATTATCTGTATGAAGCAAAACTATAGAATAGTCGCTTATAATACTTGCTCCTGTATAAGAAGCAAGTATTAGTGATAACGGTATCCACATGTTTTCCGGACGGATATCCTTAAAATAGGGGTTCATATTCCGAGCATTTTCTAATGTATACAGTATTCCGTTGCGCATTTTTTTCGTTCGAAAATACTGATTCGCAAGAAAAAAGGAGAAATCTTCTCGGCCTATTTCACTCTCCCAGAAGCTTATATTGTCCTCTCTCAACAACTTAACATATTCCATTCCTTGAGTTTCTATTTTTCCATGTAGCTTTTCTATCGATTCTATATTATAATCTTTAAATTCCTGCGTTGCGGTTATCGCTTCAAACACTTTCTCATCATTTCCAGGCAAGCATTTTCCAACCGCTCTTGCAAATTTAAACGATGCACAATATAGATTCAGCCAATTCTCTCCCACGGTCTTTTGTATTCCTGTTTTTCCTCTAATCGTCATCCCATAAATAAGTTCTATTTCTCTTTTTGAAAGCTCTTTTACTTCATAAAAATAGTTCTCATGCGCAACATTCATCAAAGAAACCGGAAAAATTCTTGCCTCGCGCCTGCAAAAAATTTGACCTTTATTAGAATTATCTCTTGTCCATGGAGCCAAATAACTGCGCCAAATATAGTGTTGTTTTTTCGTTGTTTGATTCACAGAAATCCTCTCCCAAAATTCTTTCGCGCACATATCAGAAATAAACGCACTTTATCAAAAAGCACCCACTACAGCCGAAGTTCATTCTACTGCCTGTGGGTGTCTTTTATACGCATCAATGCATGCTATATATTCAATCACAATGTCTGGCTAAGTACAAACAATTTTACTCCAACAAAATCCTCCCGTGGATTTTGAGACAATAGATTTTCTATTTCCTCATCTATTCTCTCCTGCGTCAACTCTCCCCTCTGCTCAAGTTCTTCTATAAAGTCCCTTTCTTCTTTATACGCATCTCTTCGCCCTTTTACAATTTCTGTCTCAGTGTCCGAAACGATCGAGCCATCGTTTAGTATTTTTCCATTAAGGCCGAGGTGATTTTGCAAGTTTTGACGCAATTGGTTTCTGATTATCCGTGTTCCATAGCTCTCTGCTATATCAATTCTTCCATCAGAATAATAAACAATGTTATCCATCATATCCTTATTTAGCGGATCCAAGTTTATAATGGAATCTTCTTTTTTTGCGTCACAGCAAAGCACACGGCGATGCCCATTAGCATCCCGGTCTTTTCCGCCTCGGCACGAAACAAACAGATTAGCATATTGGAGAGCTCTTTGTTTGCTTTTACTTAATGGATACAAATGCTCTATGACTGCACTATCCGAGTTGTTCTCCACCCGAGTCATGCAATAAACGCATAGTCCATGTTGCTTTTTCAGAAGTTCTGTCCTTATGCGAGTTTTATCAAGCGCATCAAAGAATTCTTCCCGAAGCCTCTTTGCTTGCTCCGCGTTTGGTATTTCCGGGATTTCGTCCCAGCCGTCTTTGCCTTTTTGGGCATCAATATCCTCTTGAATTTCCTGTGGGCAAGGCCCTTTATCTACAAAAATCATACTACTTCCAGTTTTTGCGCAATTTCATCCTCGCTTGCGCTCTCTTCACTTCCGTATTACCTTCGCCATAGCATTGAATCATTTTGTCTAAGGCGTTCTGAGCTGCTTGCTCATCGCGGCTATAAAACGCCTGCTCAAACGCATCTGTCATTTTTCTCAATTGCTGCGGGATTCCTAAGCTTCCCTGCCGTAAGGATACGACGTCATCGATTGAGTACGCATACGCACTGTGCAGCAGTGCTGCCCCATCTTCTCCAATCGACAAAAGTCTTGCTTCCTTGGAAGAAGAAATAATAATCGGTGAATGGGTTGCTACTATAAACTGTATTTTCGGGAATGAACTATGAAGCGCATCCAAGACTTTCCATTGCCATTTTGGATGCAAGTGCATATCGATTTCGTCAATGAACACCACACCACCAACCTGGCTGTAGTCATCTAAGCCGGGATTCAAAATTGCCGTTCTGAACGCCATTTCCATCAGCATCCACAAAAGAGACTGATAGCCGGCACTCAAATAGTTAATGGGTAAAGTCTTTCCATCTTCCGTATATGCAAGATCCTCAAATATGCGTGAAAACTCCACGACAGGCATTTCATCAAGGTCATTCATGCGCTGCATAAATAACCCAACAGCTTTTTTAAATGCCTCATATTCCGCCACTGCACCATACACCTTGAACTCGGCCATAGCCATTTTAAACGTCCAGTCCGTCAGGGCCTTTCGATCCAGCGATGAATCAAGGCAGCCCATATAACCGCAAACGCGGTCATTGAGTTTATTCTGCCCAAGTGAGTTTATTTGGGCTCTTTGCGTATCTGCAATTCTCGATGTGCTGAAATAGCAAATGAGTGGCAATACGGCTTCTTTCGTATTCAGATTCTGCTTACCTACCGCTGCAATCTCATTTCCAATATAGCGTGTTCTTGTCGCGCTTGTCTCATCCTCACGAAAAACTTCACACGTGTAATCGTTGCCATCATAGTTTATATGGCTCTTTACGTATGTCGGATGGAATCTGGTAACAAACTGTGATGCGTCACTGACTCTTTCGGTTTCAAAACGCACTTCTCTGGAAGTAATTCCTTTTTTTGTTACACCTTTCATTCTGCTGAAATATGGTTGAAGTGATAAAGACAGCGCCTCAAGGACTGTTGTTTTGCCAACGCCATTATTACCAATTAGCAGATTGATTCCCGGAGCAAATTCCAAAGACATTTCTGCAATGCCTTTGAAGTTTTTGATCTCGGTCTGTTCAATATACATTATAGATAGTCCCTTCTTTCGTTGACAAGGCGCCTTTCCTTGGTGGTAGATACTTTATTTTACCATATCTATAGAAAAACATCAATCCATCTTTCATTCTGGTCATATATTTGTACAACATTCATCAATCCAGATACTGTAACGCCAATGCAATTAACGATAAACAGCGGTTAAAGAAATAATCACAATGTCGTATATCTGTAATATCAATTTTGTTTGTCTCATGGTGCCTGATACAGAAACGATTGCCTATATTCGTTAGTACTCTAAATTCTTCCTCAAACAAGTCTTGATATTCACTTTGCCCTCCAGCCATATCATTGATAATTTTGTTTGCAGAAGCCTTTTTATCCAAATCTGTATAATATGTCTTTAGCCTTTCAAGTACATCCCATATTTTTTCAACTGCATCCCTATGAGATTGAAAATCAGGCTGCTGATGCCTTGTTATTGCTGTCTCAAGCAATTCACGCAGCCCTGGCTCTTGAATTTTAGGCAATAGCCCTATTATCTCTGGAGACAAAACCTCTGCCTCTACTGTATGCTCTATAAGGCCGTAATCATTTAATTGAAAGGGCAGATTACTTTTCGTAAATTCCGCATTGATTTCCGCACGATATTCTGCTTTTTCGTCATCGGATAATTCATCATGCTGCAATTCTATAATATCAAATAAGGCTGGAGTGAATTGCGCAGCTATCGCACTTTCAACTCCCCCTGGCAAGAATAGAGCACATTGCAAATCTACTACTAGACCAATATCGTAGCCTCTAAGCCTATCGATAGCTACTTCTAATGCGTCTGTTCTTTCTGTCCTTGATTCATATCTATTGGGCTGAATTTGTATAGGCTGGCGAAATTCAATCATAATTTCACTAAAATGCCTCTTTGTATCCCAGCTAACCACGCCGCTTATGTGATCCACACTCGGCCCATTTCCATATTCAATCAATTCTTTATAGCGTTCAGAAAACAGATTTTCCGGCCATGTGATTTTAGGTGGTGCTATATATGGACGTGCTTCATATATATCGCGCCCCGATATTTTCTTTGCCGGGTAGAGTTCGTAGCCATCTTCACGAAGTAATTCATTAAACTTCTGAAGATAGTCTCTCCACTGCGAATTTTCTATCCGAACTGCCGGATGCAGCATCATGCACAAAAAATGTAATAAAGCTTCGTCACCATCGCCTTGACGCAAAGAAAATCGTTCATCCTGAAAGATCCAATATTCATCTTCGTAATCACCAAATCGAAGATGACAACTTATATCTCCATGCGCATTAGAATAGCGACTATCATTCGAGGGCATATTGTCTAAGTCATACAGTTTTTGCAAAAATCCAAGCTCGTTCAGTCGGCCATGATAGGATATTTTAGCTCTGTAACTGACAATATAGTTACCACTTATACTATCATATTGTGGCTCGTCAAAAGACACTACAAATCCATTGCGGATAATGTCAATGATGTCCTGCCGTGTCACATCCGAAATTTTATCCATCACAATTACTCCACGTTCATTAGTAGATAATCTGTTGTGCCTTATACTGCCTCAGTAGGGATCATTTCTTTCCTATACTGCGCCGGTGACTTCCCTATCTCCTTCTTAAACACCCTGCTGAAATACAGCGGGTTCTCATACCCTACGATTTCGGAAATTTCCTTGATGTTGTAGGTCGTCCGCTCCAACAGGCTTTGGGCGTTGACCATGCGCAGGGAGAGGATGTACTGGGCCGGGGACATACCTGCGTACTGTTTGAAATTGTGTATAAACCAGTTGGTGCTGATGTGCAGGGATTCCGCATAATCGTCTATGCTGATCTTTGTGTTATAGTTCTCGTTGAAGTAAGACGCCGCGCGTTCAATTTGCTCTTGGATGTTGCCGGTGGCTTTTTTCTGTTCATGCTGTTGGCGGTCCACCAACAGCAGAATATCGTTGAACAGCGATGCAATATAGTCCTCGTACCCATAGCGGCACAGCTGCAACTCCTGAATGATCTTGCGGAACAACGCCTTGTAATCCGGCAGCACACCGCAGTAGAACACATGCTCATCGAGCGAGATGCCGTGATACGCCAGTATGTTCTTTACATCGCTGCCTGTGAAGTGAATCCAAAAAACTTCCGGGTTATCTTCCAGATAATATACATATTTTTGGATTTCTTCCGGCTTGTAAAGCACCATATGGCCCGCGCTGACGATTTCTTCCTTGCCGTCAAACCAGAAATGCGTCTTGCCGTTTGCCACATATAAAATCTGGTAATCCCTGCGCCCTTTCTGCCAGTAGGTCGGAAGTTTAGGGCGCGTTTTCAAGCGGTAGGTACCACAGCTGCCCACCACCAACGGCGTGGAGTTGTCTTTGAAATCTGTACGGGAATTGTTCAGATAGCCAGAGTTAATGTACACAAAAATTTCCTCCTGCTTTTGTGAATATTGCTAGGTGCTTCGTCTATTTTACCTTCACTTTACAAAAAGCCATTGATTTTGTGCATATTTAGTGCAATACCGTTTATGTTTTATTGTATATAGAAATTGTATAATAATTTCAGACGAAACGCAAGCAGAACTGTATAAATCACAGGAGGAGAATGGATGATTATTCCGCACTATTACGAGGACCCGCACACGCTGCATGTGGGTACCATGCCGAATCGTGCCTATTACATTCCGTCATCCCGGCGCAGCGATGCCTTAGTCGAGCACCGCGAGACCTCGGATCGCTTCCAGCTTTTGAACGGAAGCTGGAAATTTCGGTACTACGCCAGTATTTATGACTTGCAGGATGCTTTCTATGAGGTCGGCTATGATGCCTCCGCTTTTGACAGCATCCCGGTCCCCAGCGTGTGGCAGAACCACGGTTACGACCACCACCAGTACACCAACATCCGCTATCCGTTTCCCGCTGATCCGCCGTATGTTCCCAAAGAGAATCCCTGTGGCGCTTACCTCTACGACTTCACTTATCAGAAAGATGCCTCTGCCCCGCGTGCATTTCTGAATTTTGAGGGCGTTGCTTCCTGCTTTTACGTCTGGCTCAACGGTCAGTTTGTCGGATACAGTCAGGTGGCCCATTCCACCAGCGAGTTCGATGTAACGAAGTTTTTGCAGGACGGCACCAACCATCTGGCGGTCCTCGTGCTGAAATGGTGCGATGGCAGCTACATGGAAGATCAGGATATGTTCCGCATGAACGGCATTTTCCGTGATGTCTACCTGCTGCACCGCCCGGAGCAGTGCATCGAGGACTATTTCATCACCACCGACATCCACGGCAGCACCGCAGGGATTGCTGTCCGCCTGCGTTACTACGATTCCGCCGTTGCCACCCGCATCACCCTCTACGATGCAGCCGGCACGATGGTCGGCAGCGTAACGCCCGTGGAAGCACCGGATGATGCGGCATTCCCCTATCATGCAGAAATCACCATTGTTGACCCGACACTCTGGAACGCAGAGCAGCCCTACTTATATACCCTTGTGTTGGACACGCCCAACGAGACTATTACGGACCGTGTGGGCATCCGTGAGGTTCATGTTGCCAACAATCAGATTTATGTCAACGTCCAGTCCATCAAGTTCCACGGTGTAAACCGCCACGAATCCGACCCTATTACCGGCTATGCCGTTGGCTTTGAGCAGACGAAAAAAGACCTGCTCATGATTAAAAAGCACAACTTTAATGCCATCCGCACCAGCCATTACCCGGATGTGCCTTACTTCTATCAGCTCTGCGACCAGTACGGCTTCTTTGTCATTGATGAAGCCGACAACGAGAGCCACGGTGCGTCCGAATACTATTGCGAGGGCAACGAAAGCTGGCCCAACCACGTTGAAAACTGGAACAAGCCCATCGCAGACAACCCGGAGTTCACCGAGGCCCTGTCTCTTATACA
>ENA-OYYV01001011-OYYV01001011.1-human-gut-metagenome-genome-assembly--contig:-NODE-1011-length-10528-cov-3.535186_pt1 | contig 10528 bp, 8 predicted proteins | sample MGYA00244069_ERZ653462 | MGnify/ENA primary metagenome ERZ653462 (study PRJEB26926, sample SAMN06165170) | human gut metagenome | biome: ENVO:00009003; feature: ENVO:2100002; material: ENVO:00002003...
ACGAGATCCTGAGATGTCTCGTGGGCTCGGAGATGTGTATAAGAGACAGGTCGAACTGTTTACTCCGGCAGGCATATTAGTATTCACGCAAGCGGTACAGGCAGGGAACCCTATCCTCCCGATTCCCCTCCCACAAGGTTTATATATCTTAATTATTCAAACAGAACATTATCGGGCACAGTACAAATGCGTTTTAACCTCCTAAAGCCCGAAACAATCTTATATCTTTGCCCTGTTTTTAGAATAAAACGAATATGAAGAAGATCAATATCACAACAATTGCCTTACTTGTTTACTTAATCGTAATGAGTATCATCGGCTGGCCGGGAAACAATCCCGGAAACAATTATACCGAATATTTCTTGATGATCGGCGCTACGCTCGTCATCATCATCCTTCTACGCTATCTGCAAGTCAAACGTCTGAGAATGCGAGATAAGTGGAATAAAGACGATGATCCTGCCAAGCAATAAAAACACAGCCTGTTTTTCTTCACAGAAGAACAGGCTGAATGAACTTTATTTTATTACACTAGTATTAATATTACTGCTTTTTCGCCTTCACAGGCTACTTGAATGTCTCGTAAAGAGCACACGCACAGTATAAATTATTCGATTATAAATAAGTACAATCTTAACAGGGAATCCAATCTACTTGTTTTGGTTACTTCCTTAAAATGAGTTACTTTCAGAAATCTTACGTTTTATTCACTAGTACTAAAACCGCATCCAAACATTCATTTTCAGGTCTGATGATAAGGGAGGCTTGTTGTATAGGTTCATGTACGCTTTTGTACCCGATCGTATGATCCGGAAAAAACACGTACGTGTTTCCCGAAAAACATGTACGACTTTTTTCAGAAACACGTACGTGTTTTTCGGGAAACATAATCATCTTTTTTAAGATGCTATTATTCAATAGTTTGTACAACTACGTCATTCGCATACTTATTGTATGGAATTTAAGTTACTATTTTGATGGGATGAGACGCAGCACGCTACGTCTCTACAACTAGAGGCATTATAATTTATCTTTCAGGAACCTTCCGGTATAGGATGCCTCGCAAGCCGCTATCTCCTCCGGTGTGCCGGCACAAACCAGCTGTCCGCCGGCCTTTCCGCCTTCCGGTCCTAAATCGATCACATAATCCGCACATTTGATCACATCCATATTATGCTCGATAATTACCACAGAGTGACCTTTCTCGATCAAGGCATTGAAAGCTTTCAACAAAGTCTTGATATCATGAAAATGTAAACCGGTCGTAGGCTCGTCGAAAACGAACAAGGTAGGTTGCTGCTTCTCTTGGCCTAAGTAATAAGCCAGTTTCACACGTTGGTTCTCACCACCGGATAAAGTGGAGGAAGTCTGTCCCAGCTTGATATAGCCCAAACCTACGTCTTGCAGCGGTTTCAAGCGTTTCACGATCTTCTTCTCTTGGGAGCCGGAACCTTTCTCGAAGAACTCGATCGCTTGATTTACGGTCATTTCCAATACATCGTATATGTTAGCGCCTTGATACTCTACATCCAATACATCCTGCTTGAAGCGTTTGCCGTGGCAAGCCTCGCATTCCAAGGTGATATCCGCCATAAACTGCATCTCTACCGTGATCTTGCCCTCGCCCTTACATTCCTCGCAGCGACCTCCTTCTTTATTAAAGGAAAAATAAGCGGCGTTATATCCCATCTGCTTCGCTAGAGGCTGCTCGCCGAATAGTTTACGGATCTCGTCGTAAGCACCGATATACGTCACGGGGTTCGAGCGAGAACTCTTTCCAATCGAGTTCTGATCTACGAACTCGATCGCCTGAATCATATTCAAATCTCCACTGATACCGGAGCAATCTACGGTCAGACGGGCCGCATCATCCAAATGGCGTTTCACGCCCTCGTAGAAAATATCACGAACCAAGGAACTTTTACCCGAACCGCTCACGCCGGTAACCACCGTCATCACGTTCAAAGGAAACTTCACGTCCACGCCCTTTAAGTTATTCTTCCGGGCCCCTGTCACTTCTATATAATTATTCCACGGACGGCGATAAGGCGGGATCTCGATCTGATCCTCTCCCGTCAAATAACGTACCGTATGGCTATCGCTACATTTCCGGAGGTTATTCACATCGCCTTGATAAACAACCTCACCCCCCAAACGCCCCGCTTTCGGACCGATATCGATGATATAATCCGCCGCACGGATAATCTCCTCATCATGCTCCACCACGACCACGGTATTCCCCAAGGCTTGCAACTGTCGCAATACCTTGATCAGCAAATCCGTATCCCGGGAATGCAGACCGATACTCGGCTCATCCAAAATATACAACGAACCCACCAAGCTACTACCCAACGAGGTAGCCAGATTGATACGTTGGCTCTCTCCTCCGGATAAAGAGGCCGAGAGGCGATCTAAAGCCAGATAACCCAACCCCACATCCAACAGGAATTGCAAGCGATTATTGATTTCCGTGAGCAAACGTTTAGCGATCGCCGCATCCGTCTCGTCCAGTTCCAGCTGATCAAAGAAAACCTTTGCCTCCGAAACCGGCATCGTCACCAGCTCGGCGATATTCTTACCGCCCACTTGCACATACAGCGCTTCCGGCCTCAAGCGGCTCCCCTTACAAACCGGGCAAGTCGTCTTTCCCCGATAACGGGCTTGCATCACCCGGTATTGTATCTTATAAAGATTCTCTTCCACGAACTTAAAGAAATCGTCGATACCGTGTAAACCTCTCGCCCCATGCCACAACAAATCCTTCTCTTTCTGTGTCAAGTCGTAATACGGGCGGTGGATCGGGAAGTTATATTTCTCGCTCTTCACGATAAAGTCTTTCAGCCATTCCCCCATCACCTCACCTTTCCAGCAAACCACGGCTCCTTGGTAGACAGACAAACTTTTATCAGGCACCACCAGATTCTCATCGATGCCCAGCACCTTACCGAATCCCTCACAGGTCGGACATGCGCCCAACGGATTATTAAAGCTAAACATCATATCGGTAGGCTCCTCGAATATCATGCCATCCGCCTCGAACTTCTTCGAGAATTCCTTCACGACTACCCCTTCCTCCGTATAAATACGGATCAAACAGGTACCATGGCCCTCAAAGAAAGCGGTCTCGGCCGAGTCTGCCAAACGGCTTTTCAAGGTCTTATCGTCCGATACCGTCAGGCGGTCCACCAACAACTCGATCGGGTAAGACAGCAACTCCTCACTGGCCAGTACCTCCGAGATACGATATACCGTATCATTCACCGACAGACGGGCATATCCTTCTTTCCGCAAGATCTCCAGCTGCTCCTTCATATCCCGGCCTTCCGGCAAGACAACCGGGGCGAATACGGCAAAACGAGTCCCTTCGGGATATCGCATGACCTCCTTGATAATATCGCTCACCTGATGTTTTTTCACCTCGGCGCCGGAAACTGGCGATATCGTCTTCCCGATGCGAGCATATAACAAGCGTAAATACTCATAAATCTCGGTAGATGTACCGACTGTGGAACGCGGATTACGGGTATTCACCTTCTGCTCGATAGCGATAGCGGGCGGTATTCCCTTAATATAGTCGCATTCCGGCTTACTCATCCTTCCCAAGAACTGGCGGGCGTAAGCGGATAAACTCTCTACATACCGGCGCTGTCCCTCCGCATAAAGGGTATCGAACGCCAACGATGATTTTCCACTCCCCGACAGCCCGGTTATCACCACCAGCTTGTCCCTCGGAATCTCTACATCTATATTTTTCAAGTTGTTGACACGTGCCCCCTTGATGAAAATCGAATTGCTCTCAGACATATTACCTTTATCTTTTTCTTTAACGCAAAGATAGCCAAAACTAACCGATTCTGCCCTATCTTCATCGAACTAATTCACACAGTTAGACAGGGTGTGCCTCGTCTCTACTGCCAAGTAAATAAAATAACAAGGGTGAAATATTTCATATTTACAGGGAATCTTCTACATTTGTTGAAAATTTCATAGACAAACACAGCAAGGCACCCATGTATATTAAATATTTTCGCTTCTTAGTAGCGATTCTCTTTTGTGCGATAACCTCATGTTCTACGGTTCGCGAGAAGCCTCGTCCGGCTACGAGTACGGGCAAGGAGGCCAAGCGAGAGTTTAGGGGAGCATGGATACAGACCGCTTTTCAAGGCGAATACAAGGATATGACTCCCGCCCGGATGAAAAAAGACTTCATCCGCAAGCTTAATTACCTGCAAGCATGCGGCATCAACGCCATCATCTTTCAGGTGCGCCCCGAGGCGGACGCTTTCTATAAGTCCGATATCGAGCCGTGGAGCCGCTTCTTCACCGGAGAGCAGGGCGTAGCCCCGGCAGGTGAGTTCGACCCGATGGCCTTCCTGATCCAAGAATGCCATAAACGGAACATGGAGTTTCACGCTTGGTTGAATCCTTATCGGGCGAGCACGGCAGGAAACACCCGTTTCGCCGATTCCCACATCTATCATAAGCATCCCGAGTGGTTTGTCACTTATAATAAACAAATCCTTTTCGACCCGGGATTGCCGGAAAGCCGTCAGTTTATCTGTCGGGTAGTGCGTGATATCGTCGGCCGTTACGACGTGGACGCGATCCATATGGATGATTACTTCTATCCCTATCCCGCAGCGGGTATGCCTTTCCCTGATGATAACAGCTTCCGGAAATACGGCTTGCGAAAAGGATACAGCGAGGCGCAAAAGAACGATTGGCGCCGGGAGAACGTGAATACCCTGATCCGGGAATTGAAACGTACCATCTTGCTCACCAAGCCTTGGGTACGCTTCGGTATCAGTCCCTTCGGCATCTACCGCAACAAGAAAAGCACCGCGGACGGATCGGGTAGCAATACCAACGGTCTGCAAAACTACGACGACCTCTACGCCGATATCACCTATTGGGTACAGCAAGGTTGGATCGATTATAACATCCCCCAAATTTATTGGGAGATCGGACACCCGGCGGCGGATTACATCACGCTTATCAAATGGTGGGACAAAAACGCCAACGGAGGTCATTTATATATCGGGCAAGACGTGGCCCGCACCATGAAAGCGGACCAATTAACCCGCAAGATGCGTTACGAGCGTGCCTTGCCGCACGTGAGCGGCAATTGCTTCTGGCCCGCCAACGAGATTCTATGGAACAACAAGGGCGTAGCCGACAGCCTGAAACGGAACTACCACCGTTACCCGGCCCTTATCCCGGCCTATACCCATATGCATAACCGTCCGCCAAAAGACGTAAGCAAGCTAAAGACCGAATGGACACCTAAAGGCTTCTTGTTGCATTGGCAAGCGGAGCAAAGCCCCACGAATCCGGAGCTAGCCTCTTATTTCGTGGTTTATCGCTTTAACGACAAAGAGCCAATAGACACGAGCGATCCCTCGAAGATCGTGGCTATCACCCGGGAAACCGGCTACTTGATGCCTTACGAGAAAGGTAAGGTAAAATATCGCTATGTAGTGACCGCCGTAGATCGCTTTCACAACGAGAGCGAGGGCAAGACAAAGAAAGTAAAATTATAAAGACACCAATTATGTTAACCGACCATCGCTGCACCAAATATACCGATTGTTCCTCTTGTGGTTTCTACCAGAGGGATATATTCAAGTATCGTCTTTATCCGAAAGGGTACGTGATCCCTCAGACAAGATGCATGCAGAACATGGTATTCTTCCTGATCAAGGGAGAGATCTGGCTGAACAGCGAGGAGCACCCGGACACTACGTTCCGGGGCGGACAGTTCGTATTGCAACCGATCGGCTCGAAAGTGGAGTGCAAGGTACTCGACTACACCGAATGTATCATCTATCTCTTCGAGCGTCCGCAAAACATATGCGACAACCGTTTCAACAAAGGCATCTCCATCGTGGAGAACGAACGCCAGCAGCCCATCGTCATGACGATGGTCCCGCCGATACAACTCTTCATCGAGGGCATGAAGCTTTACCTCAACGATGATTTAAGATGCTCCGGGCTGATGCAAGCCAAACGCTCGGAGATGGTCTACTTGTTGAACTGTTACTACCCCATCAAGGAGCTAGCCGCCTTTTACGCCCCGATTTACCGGTATAGCCACAGTTTCCAGTATTTCGTGATGCAGAACTACCAAAAGGCGAAAGACGTGGAGACCTTCGCCCAATTGGGAGGCTACAGTGTACCTACCTTCCGCCGTATCTTCAAGGATACGTTCGGAGAGCCCGCTTACCAATGGATGCTGAAGCGCAAATGCCAAGACATCCACAACGACCTTATCATGACCGAGCTTTCCATATCCGAGATTTGTTACAAGTATGGTTTTGAATCGCTTTCTAACTTCTCGCACTTCTGCAGGGCTAATTTCGGCCAATCTCCCCGCTCTGTCCGTTCTCTAAAGGATGAAAATACATAATATTCAATGATTTTTTTAAAATCTCTCAACTTTTGCAACTCTTTGGACAAAAATAACAATTCACCCCTTTAGCATTCCCTATACATTTGCGTCCAGAAGGTCAATCATAATTGATTTTCAAAGATAAATAAAATGTATAGGTACAATAAGACAAGTATTATCTTAAAGGTCACGATCGCCATTCTATTTATTACGAGTTTAGTGATAGAATGTAGTTGTGAGAGATCTGACGAACCGAAAAAAGAAAGTACCGGCTTCATCACCTACACCCTTCGTTGGGATAGCGTGATACCCGGCTTTCCGGCTCCCGAGAAACTTCGATATTGTATTTACCCTTCGGAGGGAGGGCCTATGGTACAGACGGATGGGGACGCGAAAAGCATGATGTTGTTCTTACCGCCGGCCACCTATAAAATACTGGTTTTTAATTACGACGCGAAGAATATCGACTTTCGTAATATGTCAAGGTTCGACGAAGCGGAGGCTTATATCCTCCAGACGAAGGCCACCGGACAGGCATCGCAAGGCATAACCCCGTTGTATGGGTTTGTCGTCGATTCATTGGAGATCACACCGGGGCAGGACAAGTCGGGCACTTTGGTACTGACTCCGTTGGTCCGCCACGTAACCTTTACGGTACAGGTAGACAAACCGGAGGAGATAAAGACTTGCAAAGGTTCATTATCGGGCGTATCCACCTCATTAAACTTGAGTAAACGCAAGGTAGTGACCGAGGCATCCACAAATGTAGAGTTCGATATGGAAACCTCCGATAAAGGAGTAAACGGCGATCTGATCATATTAGGTACCGCCCTCCCTAAGGAAGAAGAACAAAAACCTGTCACGAATCAAGTGACCATAGATTTTACCCTAAGCGACGGTAGCACGGTTTCCTCTACCGCCGACTTAGAGGACAAATTGAATGAAATAGATACCCCTCATGTCAACGTGACTATAAATGCTACGGTTGAGAAGAGCCCGAAATTCACGATCCGCCTCACGAACTGGGAAGTAGGTCCCGGCGAAGAGACCACAATCGAATAAGATTAAAACGATATACAAATAGTAACAATTAAAATTAGGGTAAAATGAAAAAGTTAATGATTAGTATGTTGGCCATGGCAGCCATGGTTAGCTGTACAAATGAGATTGAAGGTCCGGATCAACCACAAGTGAACCAGAATGAACCGGTGGAGATTAAATTGAATGCTGGTATTATTGGAGTTGAAACCAAAGCGGCTATATCTTCCACATTGACTGAAGATTTAAAAGTCATATTTTTTAGACCTAGTGATGCAGCCACAGCCACTTGGACTAGTGGAGATTTTGTCAATGCTATTATTTCAAAAGAAGCAGGTGGAGCCATAACATTCAAGGAAAATGCTGATGCAGGTGCCAATGACAAAAAATTATATTATCCTACAGGGGAGGATCAGAAAGCTTATTTAGCTGGATATTATTTAGGAACCTCAAGCCCAACTACCACCGATAAGAATGTTTTATCATTCACAATTGATGGCACACAGGATATTATGGTTACAGATGGAGCTTCTGGATCTAAAAAAGACGCATTTAAGTCCTTTACATTCAAACATCTTTTAACTCAAATTGATATTGTATTAAAAGGAGATGCTGCAGCACAAGCAGCTTTTGGGAAAATAAAGAAAGTAGCTATCAAATCTATCCCAACAGCGCTTAAATTAACTTTAGCAGAAACTCCTACTATTGAGAGTACAAACAATGATGGAAGTGTAGAGGTTTATAACGATAATACTGGATCTGATTTATCAACAAATACAACTGATGAGATTATAGGCAATACTGTTATGGTCTATAATGGTGGAACATCACCTTTAGGAACAGTAGCAAATAAGTTAACTCTTGAAATCACATCAGAAAAGGGAGGAACAGCAGGAGTTTCAACTGTAGATGTTACAACTATAAATGCAGGTCTTGAACAAGGAAACAAGCATGTTATCACTTTAAACTTTAAAGAAAAGATTATTGTTTCAGCAACTATTGCAGCATGGGGTACTAATGGTGCAGCTGGAACAGGTGAAGTCGATTAAGACAAACCAAAATAACAAACAGTAGCTGATTCTAAGGGATCAGCTACTATTCCATATTCTTAAGTGATAAATCTCATGAGAAATATTAAGACGTATATATTGTGGATTTTTACATTATTGTTGTTAATTAGTTGCAACAATGAAGAATTGCTGCAAGAATATGAAGAACAAACCCCCATTCATTTCACACATCAAAGTATTAATATTCAAACAAAGAGTAATAACAAACTAACTGAAAACACCCAAGTAAGTCTTTTCTCCATACAACACCTTGAAAATAATGCAGCAGATCATTGGGATCCCATATTATTTAACAATACTATGGGAATAACTAATATGGCAGGTGACATCTTATACAACAATACTTACTATTTTCCTGCCGGCGAACAACTCGACTTCTTCGCTATTCATCCATTCATATCCTCTAGCAATACAGGCTCTGAGTATAACGGCACCCAATCAACCACCATTACCCTCAAAGACAACGCTACCAATCAATGCGATCTAATGTACGCCTCTCTACTAAACCAATCTAAAAAATCTTCCGTATTAGTATTTGAGTTTCACCATTTACTCACTCAAATAACGGTCAACATCATCAAGAATACAGGTGTCACTATAGACCTTCCCCTTACCAACATACAAGTTGTCGCCCCACAAAGCGCAACCTTAGACATATGGAACGGGCAATTAAGCGACATCGCCGGACAAACAACCTATACTTTAAACACCAACACGACATTAAGCGACGGAGACAATCCAATCCCCGGCCAATTCCTCCTGTTCCCCCAAAAAGCGAACGAAATGATATTAACTTTCGGAAACGATGAAAGCAACGTGTTCCACGTCGCCCTTTCCGATGAGCCGCAGATTTGGGAAGCCGGGGTCAATTATCAATACAATATAACGATTAACCGGAATATCCCGGAAATAGCCTCTCCCGAAGTACCCGCAGATAATAACGCTACACCGAACGAAGAGGTAAACAACGAGGGCGAGATACCGGAGACTCCTACGGACTCTACCGCTACCGAGCCCGAAACCAAGGTATCGGATCCAAACCCCTACCATATCCATTTATCAATCGACTAAATCAAACGAAAAGATAAAACACGAAATATGCGATACACAAAACAACTGATCACCGTATCCCTTTTGATGGGACTCTCCCTAAATAGCTGTACAAACGATGATAATGGCGGGCCTTCCAAGCAAGCACCCGCCGTTATCCTTTTCAGCGCCTCTCCTTACAAGCTGGAATCGAAAGCGATCCATTCCGAATCTACCATGCCGACCGACTTGCCGATCGGGATATACGGATGGGGCCATAAACTAAACGAGACCTCGCCGCTCACTCCCCGTCCCGACCTAACCAACCAAGCCTATACCACGGCGGACGGCATGAACTATACCTCCGATATGGACGCTCATTTCCCGGTAGCCGCCGATACGGTCATTAATTTCTACGCTTACTATCCGTATCAAGCCTCGCTTAGTAATACCCTGGCCAGCTACGATCTGAAAGACCAGATCGATATCATGTACGCCACCCCGATCCTCAACAAGGGAAAGATGGATGTACAAACCGAGGCCAACGGCTCGACGGCCACCGTAGCCCTCACCTTCAATCACCAACTATCCGCCATCACGATCGTCATAAAGAAAGCCGATGATATCAAGGAACCTCTAATCCTGCAAGAAATAGAGCTGCTGAACTACCCGTCATCCGTCCGTATGGATATCCAGACCGGCCAGTTAACCGCCTCGGATACGAAGGCAGATTATCAGATACCGCTAGCCGCACCGATCACCATCACCCCCACCGAGGCCACCGTATCGGCAAACTACCTGCTCTGGCCCGGCGAGGCTCCCACGTTCCGTTTCTCCATCAGCGGCCATACCTACGAGGTTCAACCCACCCAACCATTCATCGCCGCCAAGAAACAGAAATACACCTTCACCATCCAAGCGGAAGACATCAACGTAGGCGCTTCCATCAACCCTTGGACAGAAGCTGTCTCTTATACACATCTGACGCTGCCGACGAATAGAG
>ENA-OYYV01001024-OYYV01001024.1-human-gut-metagenome-genome-assembly--contig:-NODE-1024-length-10359-cov-5.801145_pt1 | contig 10359 bp, 8 predicted proteins | sample MGYA00244069_ERZ653462 | MGnify/ENA primary metagenome ERZ653462 (study PRJEB26926, sample SAMN06165170) | human gut metagenome | biome: ENVO:00009003; feature: ENVO:2100002; material: ENVO:00002003...
GTGTATAAGAGACAGGCACCGATCGGTGCAGGGCGGTTTTTTTGTTTTGCTTATTTGCAGCGGCGCAGCACCTCGAGCGTGTAGCGCCAGACACGCTGCACGGAGGCGCTGTGCATCCGCTCGCGGCAGGTGTGGATCTCCGTCAGATCCGGACCGAAGGACACACAGTCGAGCCCCGGCAGCTTTCCGGCGAACAGTCCGCACTCGACACCTGCGTGGATGGCTTCCACCTTTGGCTCGCGGCCATATTGCTCGCGAAAGACGGCGACCATGCGCTCGCGCAGGGGCGAGTCCTTGCGGTATTCCCATGCGGGATAGTCGCCCGAGACGGTCACTGTGCCGCCGAGCTGCGCCATCAGGCAGCGCAGACGCGCGACGAGCATCTCTTTTTGCGTGGCCACGCTGCTGCGCACGCAGAACGACGCCTGCACGGTGTTTGCATCCGTTGTCAGGATACCGAGATTCAGCGACGTCTGCACAAGGCCCGGGATGTCCCGGCTCATGGCCTGGACGCCGTTCGGCAGGCAGCAGAGCATGCACACCGCGCGCTGCGTGGATGCCTCGTCCATCGGCAGCTGCTGCGGCCGGGCTGCGTCAAAGCGCGCGAACACATCCGGGTCGGCGGCCGCGTATTCGTGCCGGAGCACGGCGTCCATGTCCGCGATGGCCGCCTGTGCGGCGGCTGTGTCGGCCACGGTGATGACGGCCCGGCTCTCGCGCGGGATGGCGTTGTCTTTCAGACCACCGTCGACGGAGACGAGCCGCAGCGGCGTGTGCTCACTGACGGCGTACAGTACGCGGCCCATGAGAAGGTTCGCGTTGCCGCGGCCCTTGTCGATCTCCGTGCCGGAGTGACCGCCGAGCAGGCCGCCGACTGTGACGGTCAGCGCCGTGCCGGAAAACGGCGCGCGCGTGACCGGCAGCGTGCACACGGACACATTGCCGCCGGCGCAGCTGACGGTGAGCACGCCCTCGTCCTCGGAGTCGAGGTTGAGCATCGTGCGGCCCTTGAGCACGGAAGCGTCCAGCGCGGCCGCGCCGAGCATGCCGGTCTCCTCGTCGACGGTGATGACGACCTCGAGCGGGGGATGGGGGATGTCGTCCGCATCCAGGATCGCCAGCGCCATGGCCACGGCAATGCCGTCGTCCCCGCCGAGCGTTGTGCCGCGCGCGCCGATCGTGTCGCCGTCCACGAAGAGGTCCAGCCCCTCGCGGGTCATGTCCTTCGTGCAGTCCGGCGCGGTCTCGCAGACCATGTCCATATGCCCCTGCAGGATGACCGGGGCGGCGGATTCATACCCCGGCGTGCCGGGAGAGAAGATGACGATGTTGTTGTGCGCGTCCTGAATGCAGCGCAGATGATGCGCAGCCGCGAAGCGGACGAGAAAGTCGCTGATTGCTTTCGTGTTGCCCGAGCCGTGCGGGATGGCGCACAGCTGCTCAAAATAGGAAAACACGGCTTGCGGCTCCAGATGATCGAGAATGGGCATGACAAAGCTCCTTTGCTGGTGAAATGAACCCGGCGGACACACGACCGTGCCCGCCGGGGGATGGTTAGACTTCGACCGGGATCTGTACCCGGGACAGGGAGGCACGGATATTGCCGGTGAACAGCAGACTCAGGCGGCGGATCTGCACTTCGAGATCTTCTTTCATGCCGTTTTCGAGCCATTCATAGAAAATGTCCGTGATGCCGAAACGGTAGAGGTCGCACACGAGCTTTTTGTCCGCCTCGCTCACGCGCAGACCGCGGGCCTGCGCCTCAACATAGCTGTGCATCATTTCCCCGGAAATGCGGTCCACGTGCTTCTCCAGCTCCAGCCGGTGCGAGGATGTGTAGATGTGGTACACGGCGCGCTTGTGCTCGCGCGCGAAGCGGGAGGCAGTGATCATGCACTCCTCCCAGCTGCCGGTCGCCTCAAATTCATCGAGCGCACGCTCGGTCTCGCGGCGCAGGATGGTATCGAGCAGCTCATACAGGTCGGAGTAATGATAATAAAACGTCCGGCGCGTGATCTGGCACTCGTCCACGAGCTGCGTCACGGTGATCTTGTCGAACGGCTGTTCGGACAGCAGCTTCAGGAATGTGTCCTGGATGGCGGCCTCGGTCAAATGTGCCAAGCGGGATCCCACCTTTCTGGTCGTGTGGCGCGGTCATTGCGCGGCCGGTTGTGTGTCCTGTGCGGGGCGATATTCGATGTGCGCATAGCTATGGCGCTGAGCGACGGTATCGCACATAAATGTGTAGACTTTCTGGTGCAGGGCCCGGCGGGCGCTGCGCGGCGGCAGGGCAGAGTCGGGATAGAACGGATCGCTGACGACAACGGTGATGCACGGCGGCAGAAACCGCAACAGCTTCCGCTGCCGGTAGACGACCACCGCGCCGACGGCGGGCACCTGTTCGCGCACCGGATAGGCGAACGCCGTGTCCGGGAACGGACGGATACCGTTATAATATGGCCAGATATGCGCCTCCGGGTAGATCATAATGGGCTGACGGCGCTCCAGCCGCCGGTGCAGCGCGGCGAGAAACTGCCGCGTGCCGTCAATCGTGTCCGCCAGCGGGATGGCACCGAGCATCTGCACGATGTTGCGCAGACACGGAATGGAGACCGTGTCCGCCGCGGTGACAATGCTTGCCCGGCGCGGGAACGCCAGCAGCGTCGGAATAAACGCGTCCGCCAGGGTGTTCGTGTGGTTGCCGTAGAGAAAATAGCCACCGGGCAGCTCGCGCAGCGCCTTGCGGTTTTCGATCCGCAGGCCGAAAACGAGCTTGCAGTACAAAAACAGGAACGGCGTCATGATCAGCCGGTAGATGACGAACGCGAATGCCTGCCAGATCGGGCTGGGGTGCTCATAGGGAAAGTCGGCGCCGATCGGCTTCGGCCGGATGTGTCCGTTCGTCGGCGCAAAGTCATCGTGCAGCGGGTCGTGATAATAAACGGTCTTGCGGCTCATGCTGGTTCACCGCCCAGTGCGACGGCGTCAAAGAGCATCCGCTCCATCTGGCGCATGCAGCTCTGCTGCTCAAACTGCGCGCCGCTCTCAAGATATTTCCGGCTGTAGTCTGCGCGCTCGGCCGGATGCTCGACCCAGTAGTCGATTTTGGCGGCCATGTCTTCTGGGTCTTTATTTTTAAATAAGGACTTCTCATCAAGCGCAAACGCCTTGGCTGCGCTCTTTGGAGAGTCCGCAATGACCGGCACCAGCCCGCAGGCGATGGCCTCCAAGCAGGCGATGGACTCGATCTCCACCTCGGCGGGGTGGCAGTAGAGGTCGGCGCAGCGCAGCAGATTCAGCAGATCCTGCCGCGAGAAAAACGCAATCTCCATGTCGACGCCGTATTTTTCGGCCAGATGATGATAATGGTCCTCACGGGGGCCTTCGCCGGCGAGAATGAGGTGAATCTGCTCGCGGTGGACCGAGCGGCCGATGGCTTCTATGAGGATTTCCTGATTCTTTTCGCTCGACAGGCGGCCGGTCGAGACGATGAGAAACTTCCCCTCAAGTCCCTCCGGGCGCTTGGCAGGGCCGGGCGTGAACATGCTGTTGACGCCGTTGGAGATCACGCGGCCGTTCGTCGGGCCGACGACGGCCTCAAACGTATCGCGGATGAACTGCGTCGGGTAATGGATGATGTCGGAATACTGATACACCATCTGGTAGCAGGCGCGGTAAACGCCGCGGTTGATCGCGTCAAGATCCTTGCACAGAAAGTGCGCCGTCACGTTTTCGGCCTGGCAGTGGAAGCTGGAGGTGATGGGCTTGTTGTACGCCTTGGCGATCTTCACCGCCGTGTGCGACAGCTGCAGCACGAACGTCGTGTGCACGACATCGCAGTCGCGGATAGCGTCCTCAAGCAGGGAGCGGTCTACGCGCGGCAGCGTCACGCCGTTGCGCTCCACGATGGGGTTGAGCAGGTAGAGGTTCAGCTCCGGCACGACGTAAAAGCACTCGTTGCCGGCCTTGTCCTGATCGGCGCAGACCACGCGCACGGTGTGCCCCTGCGCGCGCAGGAAGCGGATGAGATTCATGCAGGCGATGGTGGTGCCGTTGTTCTCTTCGCCCAAAATATCGCAGACAATCGTGATCGTCATGTTGTCGTATCATTCCTTGTTTTCAGAATTGGCAGGGGAGACCCGCTGCCGCATGATGCGACGTTCATCATTGTAACCGGAAAAAATGAGAGCCGCATGAAAAAGATCCTTTCAAGAATTCAAACAAATCTTGTCCTATCATATCATACTTTCCTGTGTGAGAAAACCTCTCATTTTCCCGAAAATGTGACCGAATTATTGCTGTGAACGCAAAACGGCCCCGCGCCCTCTTGAATTACGTTTTCGAATCGTGTATATTATTTGTACCCATGTGTTCATATTTTTTGTTTTAGGAGAGCAAATTATGACAGACTATCAGAAGATGTATCAGGAAAAACTGACGACGCCGGATCGGCTTGCCCAGCAGGTGCAGTCCGGCTGGCTGCTCGGCATGGACACGGCGACCTCGCAGACGCCGGCCATCATGACCGCGATCGCGGAGCACATCCGCAACAGCGATATTACGGGCGTGAAGGTGCAGGCCCTGCTCGATGCGTATCCGTTCGAGTTTTATACCGACCCCACGCTGGCCGGTAAGATGACCGGCTACAGCTGGTTTTCCAGCAGCGCGGCACGCAAGGCGGTCAATGCCGGCTATGCCGACATCATCCCTGCGTATTACCGCGATTTCCCGACCCGCATCCGCACGGAGTACGACTATGACGCCGTGTGCGTCGAGGTCGCGCCGATGGACCGCCACGGCTACTTCAGCCTGGCGCTCAACGGCTCGTATATCGACGCCATGCTTGATAAGACCAAGCGGATCTTCCTCGAGGTCAATGACCGCCAGCCCCGCGGCCTGTGCGGCTCGCTGATCCACATTTCGCAGGTCGACGCCATCGTGGAGTACAACCACGATCTGCCGGTCCTGCCGCCGGTGCAGCTCGACGAGGTGAGCAAGACGATCGGCGGGCTCATCGCCGAGCGCATTCCGGACGGCGCGTGCCTGCAGCTTGGCATCGGCGCGATCCCGGACGCGACCGGCATGGCGCTCAAGAGCAAGCACGACCTCGGCATCCACACCGAGATGTTCACCGACTCCATGGTCGAACTCATCGAGTGCGGCGCGGTCAACAACAGCAAAAAGCAGATCCACCGCGGCAAGACCGTCACGACGTTTGCCTTCGGTTCACAGCGCATTTATGACTATATCGACGATAACCCGGCCGTGGAGATCCTGCCGGTCGAATACGTCAACGACCCGGATGTTATCTGCCAGAACGACAACATGATCTCCATCAACGCGGCGGTCGAGGTCGACCTCTTCGGTCAGGTCTGCGCCGAGTCGGTCGGCACGAAGCATATGTCCGGCTCCGGCGGCCAGATCGACTATGTCCGCGGCGCCTGCCAGTCTCGCGGCGGCAAGAGCTTCATCGCCTTCACGTCCACGGCCAAGGGCGGCACGATCAGCAAGATCAAGCCAATCCTCACGCCGGGCGCCGTCGTTACGACGAGCAAGAACGATGTGGACTACATCGTCACCGAATACGGCGTGGCGCATCTGCGCGGCCGCAGCCTCGGCGAGCGTGCCCGCCAGCTGATCGCCATCGCGCACCCCGACTTCCGCGACGAGTTGACCTTCGAGGCCAAAAAGCGCGGCATTATGATTTGATTCCGCAGTACAAAGCCTGCTGTCCGTATCCCACGGACGGCAGGCTTTTTTCATCTCGCGCGTTCTGTATCCGGACGCACACAATGGTGACGCGTGTTTCATCAAGGAATCAGAAGTGCGCAAAAGCGTTACATTTGTACCGCTGTGGGGATTGTTCTTTCCTCGCAGCCGGACTATAGTGTAACCATAAAAAGGGGACAGATTTCGATGCTGCCCCAAATCTATTGGAGGGATTTTTCATGAAGAAAACGTGGAGCAGAGTGCTCGCCACCGTTCTGGTCCTGGCGATGGTGCTATGCATGCCCGGTTTCGCAGCGAGCGCTGCTGACACGGTGGATTATGACGCCGATCATGCGACCTCCGCTGAGGAACTGACGGACGCGGATCTGCCGGAGCTGCTGTCCTCGGACGGCAACCACTATCCGATCGTACTGGTGCACGGCCTGTTCGGTTGGGGCGGCACGGAAGTGCTCGGCCTGAACTACTGGGGCGGCTTCAGCAGCCTGCGCGACATTCTCAATGACGCCGGCTATGAGGTCTATACCCCGTCCATCGGCCCCGTTGCCAGCAACTGGGACCGCGCCTGCGAGCTGTATGCCTACCTCGTCGGCGGCACGGTCGACTACGGCGCATATCACTCCGCCACCAACGGCCATGCCCGCTACGGCCGCACGTTCCCGGGCGTCCTGCCGGAGCTGAACAACCCCGACAGTGAGCTCAAGATCCATCTGGTCGGCCACAGCATGGGCGGCGAGACGATCCGTATGCTCGCGCAGCTGCTCGAAAATGGTGATGCCGACGAGCGCAACGCCAGCCGCGATGGCTCTATCAGCCCGCTGTTCACCGGCGAGTGCCGTCACTGGATCGAGAGCATCACGACGCTCTGCACGCCGCACGACGGCAGCCAGTATGACACGAAGGTCTATCAGAACATCGGTGATCTGGCGCAGTATGCCATGGGCATTATCGGCTCCGTTGCCGGTGCCAATGTCAACGAGAACAACTTCGGTCTGGACTTCAAGCTCGATCAGTGGGGTCTGGTGCGCCAGCCCAACGAGTCTTACTCCAGCTACTTCAATCGCGTGATCAACAGCAAGATCTGGACCCAGCACACCGACGACCTGAGCGTCTATGACCTCGACGTCGACGGTGCGGCCGTGCTCAACGGCTATGCCAAGGCCCAGGATGATATCTATTACTTCTCCGTCGCCTGCTCGAATACCCATCGCGATCCGCTGACCGGCCACTACCTGCCGAATGCCAGCATGAACCCGATGATGCTCAAGAGCGGCACCTACATGGGCAGACACGTCAACTACGCGGAAGGCCATGTGAAGATCACCCCGGAATGGTGGGAGAATGACGGTATCGTTTCCGTCCGCTCCGCCATCCGTCCGCATGAGAATTCCACGGATAAGTACAATGAAAACTACGGCGTCGGCGCGGATGGCAAGATGACCTTCAAGGCCGGTACCAAGATGGGCGTCTGGAACTACATCGAGAAGATCGACGGGACGGACCACATCAACATGGTCGGCCAGACGCAGAAGTCCACCCACGCCATGCTGCAGGCCAAGTTCTTTGAGCTGGCCAAGATGCTCAACAGCATTCCGGTGAGCAGCTCGTCCGATGCGCACATCTGCCCGGGCGCGCGCTTCACGGATATGCCGGCTTATACCGACTGGTCGCACGAAGGTCTTGACTACTGCATCCAGAACGGCATCATGAGTGGTACGAGCGCCATCACCATTGCTCCGAACGGCGAGACCACGCGTGCACAGCTTGTGCAGATGCTCTACAGCCAGGCGGGTTCTCCGAAGGCCACCAAGACCAGCCCCTTCACCGATCTGACCGACAGCTGGTATGTCGATGCAGTCAACTGGGCAGCTGAGAAGGGCGTTGTGAGCGGCACAAGTGTGACCACGTTCTCTCCGAACGATGTGATTACGCGTCAGGACATGGCTACCATTCTCTATAACTATGCCAAGAACGTGCTGGATCTGGATGTGTTCGACACTGCTGATCTGACCGGCTATCCGGACTACAGCTCCGTTTCCGATTATGCCCGCACGCCGCTGTCCTGGGCAGTCGCACAGGGCCTGATTTACGGCGCGGACAATGGTCAGGGCGTTGTCACGCTCCAGCCGAAGGGCGACGCGACCCGCGCACAGACCGCTGCAGTTGTCATGCGTTTCTGCCAGAACGTCCTCTGAGACTTCATTTCAACAACACAAGCCCGATGGGATCTTCCCATCGGGCTTGTCCTGCTTTAGTTACAGAAATCAGCGTGCCTTTTCCCACCCGTCGAGCGGCGCGCGCTGGATCGCACCGAATACTTTGCTGCGCAGGTCGGGATAGGTCTGGCTCATGGTGCGGATGAACTGCTTGATCTCATAGCGCTTACTGCCGCGGTCCTCCGGGCAGGGGTTTTCGACGATCGGCAGCTCCAGCGCTTTGGCCAGATTCGCGATGCGTCCTTCGCCGGCGTAGAGCATCGGGCGGATCTGATCTACGCCTGTGCGCGTCATGTGCGTCACCGGCTGAAAGCAGCTGATGCGCCCCTCGTACACGAGCGAGAGCAGAAACGTTTCCACCGCGTCGTCAAAGTGATGCCCAAGCGCGAGCTTCGTGATGCCGCGCCCGCTGAGCGCGGTGCACAGCGCGCCGCGGCGCATCTTGGCGCACAGGGAACAGGGGTTATCTTCCTTGCGCACATCGAACACGACCTCTTTGATGTCCGTTTTCAGGCGGGTGTACGGCACACCGAGCGACGCGCACAGCTCCGCCACCGGCGTGAAATCCATGCCGTCGAACCCGAGCTCGACCGTGATGGCCTCGAGTGCAAACGGCTTCGGATAGTACCTGCGCAGTTCGCTGAGCGCCATGAGCAGCACAAGAGAATCCTTGCCGCCCGAGACGCCGACGGCGACGGTGTCACCTGGCGCGATCATGTCATAATCCTCCACGCACCGGCGTACCAGACCGGTGAACGCATTCAGGTCGTTCATAGCGAGACCTCCAAAACGAAAATAGAAACTGTGAATTCGAGCGTAAAACGAAGAAAAACGGAGCTTTTAAGAGCAAAGTAATATCTAAATCAAAATTTCATTGACAGGTACCACCGATTGTGGTATAAAAGATAAGCGCGAATGCGAGACCTATTCTACGTTCGCACCTGAAAAATGTCAAAATGTTTTTCAACACATTCAAATTGGAGGCACGAATATGTCCACTACTTTGCTGAACAAGGACACCGTCACCCGCAAGTGGTACGTTCTGGATGCAGCCGGCAAGCCGATGGGCAAGACCGCAGCGCTCGCTGCCGATCTGCTGCGCGGCAAGTTCAAGACCGACTACACCCCGCACGTTGACTGCGGCGACTTTGTCATCATCATCAACGCCGAGCAGGCAGTGCTCACCGGCAAGAAGCTCGAGCAGAAGTATTACCGCACGCACTCCGGTTATCCCGGCGGCCTGCACGAGACGCAGTACAAGAAGCTCATGAAGGACAAGCCCGAGCTGGCTATGCGTCTGGCTGTGCGCGGCATGCTGCAGAAGAACACCATTGCCCAGTGGCAGCTCAAGCGCCTGAAGATCTATCGTGGCGCGGAGCATCCCCATGCGGCACAGAAGCCCGAAGTCTGGGATCGCTGAGAAGGAGGAAATAGAACATGGCAACTTATACGAGCAAGAAAGCCTATATGTACGGCACCGGCCGCAGAAAGTCCTCCGTCGCGCGTGTGCACCTGTTCCCGAACGGCACCGGCAGCATCACCGTCAACGGACGTCCCCTGGATGACTACTTCGGCCTCGAGACCCTGAAGCTCATCGTTCGTCAGCCCTTCGCGGCCACTGACACCATGGGCAAGTTCGACGTCGAAGCCACCGTGACCGGCGGCGGCGTGACCGGCCAGGCCGGCGCGATCCGTCACGGCATCGCCCGTGCGCTGCTCCAGGTCGAGGACAGCTACCGTGCGCCCCTGAAGGCTGCCGGCCTGCTGACCCGTGACCCGAGAATGAAAGAGCGTAAGAAGTACGGTCTCAAAGCAGCTCGTCGCGCTCCGCAGTTCAGCAAGCGATAATCGACTGCTCAGACTATATCAAAATGGTTCAAAAAGCCCGGAAAATCAAGGTTTTCCGGGCTTTTGCTATATCTAAACGGGCTGATATGGTTTGACCAAATTTGGCAAAACGAGAGCCGATTTCACCCAATTTTTAGTGGTTAAATATAGGACAACCGGCAAAAATGGGGTCAAAAAACGGCCTTAGTGGTTAAAAAATAGGACAACCAGAGAGCAATTTCGGGGGTATTTTTGAGGGTGATTTGGCACTCTCAGACACCGGATTTTTCGCTGGAGGGTTTGGCATAATCTGACCAAATCTGAACAATTAAATACGATTCTAATGCAGGCACTCAGTAACAAATAACTGGGTGCTTTTTTGTTTCAGAGATTCCGGCATTAGAAAGGGCCGTCACTTCACTGTTAATTTTGAAGTGGCGGCTTTTTCTATTTCCAGAAGCAACAGCAATAATTAGAAATGAGGTGAAGTCAATGAACACGCAAATCATCGCCATCGCCAACCAGAAAGGTGGCGTTGGCAAAACAACAACCTGTGCGAACTTGGGAATAGGTCTGGCACAGGCCGGAA
>ENA-OYYV01001038-OYYV01001038.1-human-gut-metagenome-genome-assembly--contig:-NODE-1038-length-10212-cov-4.518657_pt1 | contig 10212 bp, 11 predicted proteins | sample MGYA00244069_ERZ653462 | MGnify/ENA primary metagenome ERZ653462 (study PRJEB26926, sample SAMN06165170) | human gut metagenome | biome: ENVO:00009003; feature: ENVO:2100002; material: ENVO:00002003...
GCATACGAGAGCCTGAGATGTCTCGTGGGCTCGGAGATGTGTATAAGAGACAGGAAAGCATCCGCGCCGCCATGGCCGCAGACACGTCCCTCTCCGCCGCCGAAAAGGAAACGGTGGAGCACCTCTATTTTTCCGGTCTCTCCTTCTGACGAAGCAAAAACGCACCTCACCGATTGCTTTCATCGGTGAGGTGCGTTCTTGTTTTATTCAGCGGCTGATGCCGCCCACAGCCTTTTTGATCTCGGCTTTGTTCTGATACATCGCAGCGTCAGGCTTTCCCCCATGCTTTCCGGAATGTCATACACGGCCTTCTGGTCTGTTTTGTTTTTTTCATAAAGTTCACTCCGCAAAGTATTCCTGCGCGCGCTGGGCTGCGTGGTCGATGCACGCGCGCAGCTCATCCAGCGTGTCGAACTTTTTGCTGGGGCTGAGGTAGGCGTGGAACTCCACCACCGGGTCGGTGCCGTAAAGGTCGCCGGTAAAGCCCGGGATGAAGGTCTCGCAGGTCACCTTGCTCTCGTCGCTGTTGACGGTGGGCCGGGTGCCAAGGCCGGTGGCCGAGGGGTACCACCTGTCCCCTATCCTGGTGCGGGTGATATAGATGCCGTACCGGGGCAGCTGGAAGCCCTGCGGGTAGAGCTGATTGATGGTCGGCACGCCCAGCGTCCGGCCAAGGCCCGCCCCGTGATGCACCGTGAAGCGGATGGCGTAGGGCATCCCCAGCATGGCATTGGCCGCCGGGATGTCACCGCCTTCCAGCGCGGTGCGGATGCGGGTGGAGGAAACAGGCTTCTCCTCAAACTGTGCCATCGGCAGGACGACCACCTCCACGCCCAGCGGCTCGCAGAGCTGACGCAGCAGCTCCGGTGTGCCTGCCGCCCTGGCACCGAAGGTGAAGTTCTCGCCGCAGAACAGCGCCCGGGCGTTGCAGTCCCGGATGATGCCCAGCACGAACTGCTCCGGCGTCATGGCCTTGATCTCCTCGAAATCAGGGCAGAGATAGTGCTCCACGCCGAGGCTGGCGATGAGGGCGTGCTTGTCCTCGGTGGAGAGCAGGCGCTTGCCCTTCATCTTGTTTTCGGTGGGCAGGCGGAAGGTGAACACCGCCGGTGCCGCGCCGTGGGCCCTGGCCCACTCCACTGCGCCATTGATGACCGCGCGGTGGCCGATGTGGATGCCGTCAAAAAAGCCCATTGCCACAGCAGAGCCGTGGGCACCGCCCAGCGCAAGCGGCGCAAGCTGTGAATAGATCTGCATGAATGTTCTTTAATTCCTCTCTACAAAGAGTTTTTCGACCTTGAGCACGCCGCCGGTGATGTTCGCAAGACCCAGGAACTGACCTTCGGCATTGCGGACACGGTAACGGCCATCTGCCGCCGGATAGCGGCTGGTGGGGCAGCCGTTGTACAGGTGCTGCTCCACCCTTGGCTCTGCCACCAGCAGAGGCAGGCTCTCGAACACGCTCTCCACCGGCAGCATCAAAGCCTGCAGTGCCTCGGGGCCTGCGTCCTTTGCCGCCTGTATCTCTTCCAGCGTGTGGGCGTCGGCCTCGGTGTAGACACCCGCCGTCGTGCGGCGCAGGGCGCTCATGGTGCCTTTCTGGCCCATAGCGGCGGCAATGTCCTCCAACAGGGTGCGGATATACGTCCCCTTGGAGCAGCGGACGGTGAGGACATATTCGTTCTCCACCGGGCTGCCGCCGTACCGGATGTCCAGTATCTCGATGGGGCGGGCCTTCCGCTCCACCGTGACGCCCTCGCGGGCCAGCTTATAAAGGGGCTGGCCGTTGATCTTGACCGCCGAGTACATGGGCGGCGTCTGCATCTGGGGGCCGAGGAACCGGGGCAGAACAGCCAGCAGTTCCTTCTCCCCTGCCGTCACCGGGGCCGTTTTCAGCACGGTGCCGGTGATGTCGCCGGTGTCGGTCTGCATCCCCAGCCGCAGCCGGGCGCAGTAGGTCTTGGTGTGGTCGAGCTGAAGGTCCACGGCCTTGCTGGCCCCGCCGCAGAACACCGGCAGAACGCCGGTGGCCATGGGGTCCAGCGTACCGCTGTGGCCCAGCTTGCGGGTGCCGAGGATGCCGCGCAGCTTGGCGATGACGTCAAAGCTGGTCCACTCCATTGGCTTATCTACGATAAGGATGCCCTGCATCAGCTTTCCTCCTGCGTCTCGGGGCGGTCGAGTTCCGCCTCCACTTCGGCCAGAATGGCGCTCTTGGCGTTGTCGAGGTTGCCCAGCAGCTCACAGCCCGCTGCGCGAGTGTGGCCGCCGCCGCCCAGACGCCGTGCGATGGCGCAGGCGTCCACGCCCTTGGCGGCGCGCACGCTGATGCGGTAGCTGCCGCCGGGCTGCTGACGGAGCAGCAGGCCCACTTTGACCCCCTCGATGCTGATGGGCAGGCTGGTCAGCTCTTCCAGGTCAGCCGGGTCCACGCCGCTCTGCTCGATCTCGTCCCGGGTCAGATACATCAGGGCGCAGCGGCCCTCAAGGTGATATTCCAGATGGTTGCGGGCGATACGCTCCGCCTCCATCCTCTCCCGGGGTTTGGTGTCGAAGAGCAGGGTGTTCAGCTCCTCCACCTGCGCACCGGCCAGAATGAGCTTTGCAGCCACGAGGTGGGTGTTGGCAGTGGTGGAAGAGAACCGGAAGCAGCCGGTGTCAGTAGCGAGGCCGGTGTAGAGGCAGTTGGCGATGAGGGGGGTGATCTCCACGCCCATCTCGCTGATGACCTCATACAGAAGCTCTGCCGCTGCGGCCGCATTGCCGTCCAGCAGGGTGAAATCCGCATAGCCGCTGTTGCCCGTGTGGTGGTCGATGCAGAGATCGACGTGGCGGGTATACTGCGGCACACCGTTGTTTTCACCAAAGAGCTGCACGCTGGCAACATCCACGGCCACAACGGTCTTGGGCTCAAACTCGCCCCGGAACGGCACCGGTGCAGTAAAGCTGTAGCGGGAAGGCACTGCATCGGAGCAGAGGACAGCTGCCGTCTTGCCCAGCGCCTTGAGCGCGTGGCAGAGGGCGCTGCCGCAGCCGATGGTGTCGCCGTCCGGGTTTTTATGACACAGGACCAGAATGTTGTCCGCAGCACAGAGGCGCTCGGCCATCTGCTGCACATTGAGCTGTTCTGTCATTTGATGGATCCATCCTTTCCGCAGCGCTGGATTTATTCCTCGGTCTCGGCGGGCTGAGAGTCCTCAGCGTCGCCGTTCACATTCAGCGTGCGGAGCAGCTCGTTGATGTGGGCTGCATAGGCGGCACCGTTGTCCTCCACAAAGATGAAGCGGGGTGCCTTGCGGATGTGCATTTTCTTGCTCACTTCGGTGCGCACATGGCCTGCGGCGCGGTTCAGGGCCTCGATGGCGGGCTTGGGGCCGTCCTCACGGCCCATCACGCTCACATAGACCTTCGCCACGTCCAGGTCGGGCGTCACATCCAGCCGGGTGACGGTCAGCAGACCGCCCTCCAGCCGCGGGTCTTTCAGCCGTCCGATGATGGCGATGAGCTCACGCTTCATGTCCTGCGCCAGACGGCCCATATTTTTCTGAGACATAGTTTCTCCTTAGTCGCGGTATTCTTCCATCTTGAAGGCCTCGTAGACGTCGCCTTCCTTGACGTCGGCAAACTTTGCCAGAGTGACGCCGCACTCGTAGCCCTCAGCCACTTCCTTGGCGTCGTCCTTGAAGCGCTTCAGAGATGCGATCTCGTCCTCCGTGATGACGATGCCGTCACGGACGACACGCACCTTGCTGTCGCGGGTGATCTTGCCGCTGGTGACACGGCAGCCTGCGACGGTGCCGACGTTGGAGATCTTGTAGACCTGACGGACCTGCAGCTCGCCCAGAGACACCTCGCGGAACTTGGGAGCCAGCATACCCTTCATAGCGTCGGTGACGTCGTTGATGGCGTCGTAGATGACGCGGTACATACGCATCTCGACCTTGGTGGCAGCGGCCTCTTCCTTCGCCACGTTGTCGGGGCGGACGTTGAAGCCGATGATGATGGCGTTGGAGGCATCGGCCAGGTCAACGTCGGACTTGCTGATGGCACCGACACCAGCGTGGATGACGCGGACGCGCACCTCATCATTGGAGATCTTCTCCAAGCTCTGCTTGACGGCCTCGGCGGAGCCCTGCACATCAGCCTTGACGACAATGGCCAGCTCCTTCATATCGTTCTGTGCCATCTGGCTGAACAGGTTATCCAGAGTGACCTTCTGGAAGGAGGAGAACTGCTTCTCCTTGGCGGCAGCGATGCGCTGCTCGGCCAGCTCACGGGCCAGACGCTCGTCCTCGACGGCCTCGAACAGGTCGCCGGCCTCAGGCACAGCGGTCAGACCGGTGATCTCCACAGGGGTGGAGGGGCCGGCGTCGTTCAGCAGAATGCCCTTGTCGCTGCGCATGGTACGCACACGGCCCACGGCGGTACCGGCGATGATGACGTCGCCGGAGTGGAGGGTGCCGTTCTGCACCAGAATGGTAGCGATGGGGCCCTGGCCCTTGTCCAGACGGGCCTCGACAACAGCGCCCTTGGCACGGCGGTTGGGGTTGGCCTTCAGCTCCATGACCTCAGCTTCCAGAGCGATGCGCTCCAGCAGGTCGTTGATGCCCATGCCGGTCAGAGCAGAGACGGGGATGCAGGCGACGTCGCCGCCCCAGTCCTCGGTGATGATGCCGTACTTGGTCAGGCCTTCCATCACGCGCTCGGGGTTTGCGGTGGGCTTATCCATCTTGTTCATGGCCACGATGAGCTTGACGTTGGCGGCCTTGGCGTGGTTGATGGACTCGACCGTCTGGGGCATGATGCCGTCATCGGCGGCGACGACCAGAACTGCAATATCGGTCATGTTGGCACCGCGGGCGCGCATGGAGGTGAACGCCTCGTGGCCCGGGGTATCGAGGAAGGTGATGAGGCTGTCGTTGACCTTGACCTGATATGCACCGATGGCCTGGGTGATGCCGCCGGCCTCGCCTGCGGTGACGTTGGTCTTGCGGATCGCGTCCAGGATACTGGTCTTGCCGTGGTCAACGTGGCCCATGACACAGACGACCGGGGGACGGGTGACGAGATCGTCCTGAGAATCCTCCTCCTGGGTGAACAGGCGCTCCTCGATGGTCACATGCACCTCGTGCTCGACCTTTGCGTGGAACTCCTCAGCCAGCAGGGATGCGGTATCGAAATCGATCACATCGTTGATGGCGTGCATCTCACCCATCTGCATGAACTTGGCAATGACCTTGCCGGCCTGCTGCTTCAGGCGGGCAGCCAGCTCACCGACGGTGATCTCATCGGGGATCATCACCTTCAGCTGTGCGTTGCGGGCCTTTTCCAGCTGGATGCGCTGCAGGCGCTCGAACTCGGTCTCGCGCTTGCCCTTCTGGAACTGCTGGCGCTGGCGCTGGCCGCGCTGGGTGAACTTCTGCTTGTTGCCCTGCGGGGTGGGCTTGCGGCGGTTCTCGGTGTTCTTGGTGGAAGCCAGATCGTCGTAACGGGCATCGAAGCGGTCCACGTTCATATCGACGGTGCGGGTATCGACGGTGACCTGATTGTCCTCGCGGCGGACAGAGACGGACTGAGCAGTAGCTGCCGTAGCCTTTGCGCCGGTCTCACGGGCCAGCTCGCTCAGGGAGACGGTCTTCTCCTCGCGCTTCCTGTGCTGCTCGTTCTTCTTGTTGCTTTGCTTGGCAGCGGGCTTTGCCTCGGCCATTGCGGGCTCAGCCTTGGGAGCCTTGGGAGCCTCGGGCTTCTTTTCGGCCTTGGGCTCTGCCTTCTTCTCGGCGGGCTTCGGCTCAGCCTTGGGGGCCTTGGCGCTGTTCAAAAACTCGTCCAGGCTCTTGACGCTGTTGTCCTTGCTGAACTTCTCCAGCAGGTAGTTCAGCTCGTTCTCCTCCAGAGTGGAGCTGTTCTTCTTGCCGGTGCTGCCCATGGCGTTCAGCTCGTCGAGGACCTTCTTGGCAGAGATGCTCAGGTCCTTTGCAAAATCGCTCACTTTATATTTTACGGTCATTCGCTCATATCCTCCTCAGTTTGAATCGCTCCGCACGCCGTCAGCCGGTCAAAGCAGAGCTTGGCGAGGTTGCGGTCGGTGACGGCATAAATGGCCACCGGTTTGCGGCTGATGTCAGCCAGCTTATCCTGTGTCAGCGGCATGGGGATGACGTCCACCATATCGCCCACAGCGTAGTTGAGCCGCTGCACGGTCTTGGGGCTGGCGTCGGACGCAGTCATCACGAGCCATGCCTTGCCCTTGACGACGGCGTCTTCCACCGCGTCAAAGCCCATGGTCAGAGCGCCCGCCTTGCGGCAGAGGCTCACGGCCTGGAACAGGGCCTCATTCGGCTCAAGGGCCGGTTTTGCGGGGGCGTTATGCTTCTTTGCCATCGCGGTCGGCCTCCTTTTCTGCTTCCACACTGGCCAGCTGCTGGGCCAGTGCATCGTATACCTCGGCGGGGACCGGCTGCTCAAAGCAGCGCTCCAGCGCCTTCTTCTTTTTTGCCTTTGCAAGGCAGGCGGCATCCGGGCAGAGGTAAGCACCGCGGCCGGGCTTCTTGCCCACGGGGTCGATGCTGATCTCTCCGCTGGGTGCGCGCACCACACGCACCAGTTCCTTCTTGGGGCGGCTGGTCAGGCAGCCGATGCACTGGCGGGCAGGGATCTTCTTTTGTGCCATCCGGTTTTCCCTCCTTCGGCAGGTGTTCCGCGCTTATTCTGCGGCGGTGTCTTCGGTCTTCTCAGCCTCGGCAGCCTTCGGCTCTTCCTCGCCGTAGTAGCCGCTCTCGGGGCGGATGTCGATGTTGTAGCCGGTCAGGCGGGCGCACAGACGGGCGTTCTGGCCCTTGTTGCCGATGGCAAGGCTCAGCTGCTGGTCCGGCACGGTCACGCGGCAGGAGCGGGTCTCGCCGGGCAGCAGCTCGACCTTGACCACCTTTGCGGGGCTGAGAGCTGCGGAGATGAACTCGGAGATGTCCTCGCTCCACTTCACGATGTCGATCTTCTCGCCGCCCAGCTTCTCGACGACAGCGGCCACACGGTCGCCGTGAGGGCCGATGCAGGCAGAGACGGGGTTGACGTTGGCGTCCTTGGACCAGACAGCCATCTTGGTACGGGCGCCGGCCTCGCGGCTGATGGCCTTGACCTCGACGGTGCCGTCGTAGATCTCAGGCACTTCCAGCTCGAACAGGCGCTTGACGAGGCCGGGGTGGGTGCGGCTGATCATGACGCGGGGGCCGCGCTCGCTTGCCACGACATCCACGATGTAGACCTGCAGCATCTGGCCCTCGGTGTAGACCTCGCCGGGGACCTGCTCGTTGCGGGGCAGGATGGCCTCGCCGCCCTTGCCCAGGTCGAGGGCAACGATGCCCTTCTCGGGGTCAACGCGGGTGACGGTAGCCTGCACGATGTCGTGAGCGCGGGACTGGATCTCGCTCAGCTGCTGGCTGCGCTCGGCCTCGCGGATGCCCTGACGGATGACGTGCTTTGCGGTCTGGGCGGCGATGCGGCCAAAGTCCTTGGTCTTGAGGGGAGTCACGACGCGGTCGCCCACCTGATAGCTCTTGCGGATGTGCTGAGCCTCGGTGATGCCGATCTCGCTGTGCTCGTCGTACCAGTCCTCATCGGCCACGACGTCCTGGATGAGGGCGACGTTGAACTTGCCGGTGTTGGGGTCGATCTCGACCATGACGTGGTCGTCCTCGACCTCGTAGTTCTTCTTCACGGCAATGACGATCGCAGCCTTGATCTTTTCGATCAGGTACTCCGCGGTGATGCCGCGCTCGTGCTCCAGCATGGAGAGAGCTTCAAAAAATTCGTTGTTCGCTGCTGCCATTTTTCGGGTTCCTCCCAGTAATTTATTTTCGTCTTAATCAAACAGATGTTCGTCGTCACAGAGATGGACGCCGGATGCGGCGTTCACCTCAAAGCTCACCGGGCCGTTCTCCGTCTCCACCGTGACGGTGCTGCCCTCGCGGCCTTTCAGGATGCCGGCAAACTCGCGCACGCCGTCGGCGGTGGGGCGGATGAGCTTGACGCCGATCTTCTCGCCCTTCAGTGCCTCGTAGTGCTCCGGGCGGGTCAGCCTGCGGCCAAGGCCGGGGCTGCCCACCTCGAGATAATAGCTCTGGTCGATGGGGTCTGCCTCATCGAGGATGGGGTCCAGCGCGTGGGACACTTCGGCACAGGTGTCGGTGTCCATGGTGCCGTCTCTGTCGATGAGCACACGGAGATACCAGTCCGGCCCTTCCTTCTCAAAGACCACATCCCACAGGCGCAGGCCCATGCCCTCCACGACGGGGCGGACAAGCGCTTCGACTCTCTGGGCGGTGTTGCCGCCAGACTGCTTCGCCATAAAAAACCTCCAAACAAACAAGAAAAGCGGACCTTGCGGCCCACTTTCCAATAAAACTATAGCGTACTACTAGAATATAGCATACTCTTGCGGATTATGCAAGCTTTTTCGTGAAAAATCCTCTTCTCACAGCACCCAGACGCCGTCGCGGAACAGCTCCACGGTGCGGCCGTCGCGGCACTTGCCGGTGATATGGCTGTCCTCGGCGCCCACCATGACGTCCTCGTGGATGGCGGACTGGTTCATGCCCCGGGCCAGCAGCTCATCCTTGCTCAGGCGGGTGCCGTTCTCGGTGGTGCCGGGATAGCTGGCACCAAAGGCGATGTGGCAGGCGGCGTTCTCGTCGAAGAGGGTGCTGTAGAACAGCGCGCCGCTGCGGTTGATGGGGCTGGACGCCGGAACCAGCGCCACTTCGCCGATGCTCCGTGCGCCCTCGTCGGTGTCCAGAAGCTGGCCCAGCAGATCAGCGCCCTCGTCTGCACCGTGCTCCACGACACGGCCATCCTTGAAGGTGACATGGAAGCCCTTGATGAGCTGGCCGTTGAAGACGTAGGGCTTGGTGCCGTAGACGATGCCGTTCACCTTGTCCTTGTGGGGGGCGGTGAAGACCTCTTCGGTGGGGATGTTGGGCAGGAAGACCACGCCCTTTTCGCTGACGCTGGCGGCACTCTCCCAAGTGGCCTTGTCGGCGATGCCGACGGTCAGGTCGGTGCCGTTGCTGCTCTCGAAGTGGACGCTCTCGAGGTCGAGGGCGTTCATCTTGTCTTTCAGGCCGGTCAGACGGTCGAGGTGGGCCTTCCACTCGCTGACGGGGTCGCCGCCCGTCACGCGGCAGACATCGAAGATGAGCTGCCAGAGCTTCTCGATGGCCGCAGCCTCGTCCAGCTCCGGGAAGATCTTCTTCGCCCACGGGGCGCTGGGCATGGCGGCGATGGACCACTGGACGCGGTCGTTCATGGTGTACTCCCGCCACGGAGCCATAAACTTGCGCTGCGCGGCGTTCACGCGGCTGATCTTCGCGCCGTCCAGACCGGCGTAGACCTCGGGGTCGTCGGCGAGGAGGTGGAGGACGCAGACGCCGCCCTCGCTCTCGGCGTAGTCCAGATAGCGGCGCAGCTGATAAGACTTGAAGTCGGTCAGGGCTTCCTCGCTGCCCAGCTCCATCCGGCTGCGGGAGACCTCGTTGTCGCTCCAGTTTACCAGCACGTCACGGGCGCCGGCCTCGTAGGCACTGCGCACGCACAGACGGGCCAGCGGGGCGGCCTCGAGGCAGCAGTTGATGATGAGGGTCTGGCCCGGCTGGGGGTTGACGCCCACACGGACGATGAAATCGGCGTATTTTTTCAGAAGAAGAGTAAAGTTTTCCACAGAATATCCTTTCTGCCGTGCAAACCACGGCGGTGCATTTTCTATCTGACAGTATAACCGCTCCGGCCGGAATTGTCCACCCGATAAAAACAAAACAGATGCTTCTTCCGGTTGAAAAATCGGGAAACATCTGTTATACTGGTATTTGAGAGTGCTGTCTACATAACGGCAGGCGGTCTACACCTTTCCGGCCTTACGTCGGGAAGGCGAACATTTTTGTTATGCCCCCGACGCTTCACAGCGAAAGGGGTGATGTCTATGACGCTTTTAGAGACTTTGGCTCTGCTCACGTTGCTTGCAACGGTGGGCTTCGGCACATTCGACATAGCGTATAAGATTTTTCATAACAAAAAATGACCGCCCCAGCTACCAACTCGTGCGGTCATTTTTGTTATGACTTCCCGGAAAGGTGCTGACCGTTTGCCAGACAGCACTCTCTTCGTTTATATTATACCTGTCTCTTATACACATCTGACGCTGCCGACGAATAGAGAGGTGTA
>ENA-OYYV01001053-OYYV01001053.1-human-gut-metagenome-genome-assembly--contig:-NODE-1053-length-10132-cov-5.449638_pt1 | contig 10132 bp, 8 predicted proteins | sample MGYA00244069_ERZ653462 | MGnify/ENA primary metagenome ERZ653462 (study PRJEB26926, sample SAMN06165170) | human gut metagenome | biome: ENVO:00009003; feature: ENVO:2100002; material: ENVO:00002003...
GGGCTCGGAGATGTGTATAAGAGACAGGTAGCGTCGTCTACTCCGTCAAGCGGGACGTGGACGAGAGCCTCTGCTTCGCGGCCATCGTGCCGGACTACAAGCTGCTGACCGAAGCCGCCCGTGCGGCCCTGCCCAAAGAGGTCACCCACAAGGATGCGGTGTATAACCTGTCCCGTGCGGCCCTCATCCCGGCGGCGTTCTGCGAGGGCCGCCACGACCTGCTGGCCATTGCCACCGAGGATAAGCTCCACCAGCCCTACCGGATGCCCCTGATGCCCGGCTCGAAGGAAGTCTTCGATATGGCGCGGCTCTGCGGTGCCAAGGCGGTGTACGTCTCGGGCGCCGGCAGCACCGTGATGGCTGTGGCCGAAAAGGCCAACGCCGAGAAATTCTACTCCAAACTGGAAAAGGGCCTCGAGCTGCTGGAAGGCTTGGACGGATGTGAAGCATTTACACTGCTGCGGCTGGATGCCGACAACACCGGTGCGACAGTGGAATGATAAACAGGATCGGAAGTGCAAGACCGCTTCCGCCCGGTGTACCCCTCACACACTGAGGGAGCAAAAAGAGGAGAGTGACAAGATATGGCGTTGATCGTACAGAAGTTCGGCGGTTCTTCGGTGAAGGACCGGGACCGTATCTTCAACGTGGCCCGCATCGTGGCCAACACCCACAACGCGGGAAATGACGTGGTCGTGGTAGTGTCCGCACAGGGCGACACCACCGACGACCTCATCGCAAAGGCAGCAGAGATCACCCACAACCCTTCTGCCCGTGAGATGGATATGCTGCTGGCAGCAGGCGAGGAGATCAGTATCGCCCTGCTGGCTATGGCTCTGAACGAGCTGGGCTGCCATGCCACCAGTCTGACCGGCTGGCAGGCAGGCTTCCGCACCGACCGTGCCTACACCAAGGCCCGCATCACCAAGCTGGAGACCGAGCGCATCTCTTCGGAGCTGGAGCGCAACCGCGTCGTCGTCGTGGCAGGCTTCCAGGGCCTGAACAAGCTGGACGACATCACCACGCTGGGCCGCGGCGGTTCCGACACCAGCGCTGTCGCCATCGCAGCAGCGCTCCACGCCGACCGCTGCCAGATCTTTACCGACGTGGAGGGCGTCTACACCGCCGACCCGCGCAAGGTGCGCAACACCCGCAAGCTGGATGAGATCACCTTCGACGAGATGCTGGAACTGGTGCTCTCCACCCACGCTGCGGTGGAAAAAGCGCCCCGCACCTTCGACGCTGCCGCGCACCATAAGCTTGCCCGCCGCGCGGCCGCAGAGAGCATCGTCCTGCTCAGGAACGAGGGAGGCATCCTGCCGCTCAAGCCCAATGAGAAGCTGGCCGTCATCGGCGACTTTGCCGAGACGCCCCGCTATCAGGGCGCAGGCTCCAGTGCCGTCAACGCCCTGCAGGTGGACACCCTGCTGGACAGCATCAAGGCCGACGACAGCGGCATCACCTTCGTGGGCTATGCCTCCGGTTTCGAGCGTCAGGGTGCAGCTGACGCCGAGAAGCTGGAAGAGGCTGTGGCCCTCGCAAAGAAGGCTGACACCGTTCTGCTCTGCCTCGGCCTCGATGAGCTGCGGGAGAGCGAGGGCCTTGACCGCTCTGACATGAAGCTGGCCGAGAACCAGCAGCAGCTTCTGGCCGCTGTGGCTGCCGTCAACCCGAACGTCGTCGTTCTGCTGAGCGCCGGTGCGCCGGTAGAGACGCCGTGGGCCGGCCAGTGCAGGGCGCTGGTCTACGGCGCACTGGGCGGACAGGCAGGTGCCGGCGCAGCCGCAGACATCCTCACCGGCAAGCTCTGCCCCTGCGGCAAGCTGTCCCAGACCTGGGCGCAGGCTCACGACGATACCCCCGCCAAGGCGAACTTCGGCGGCGAGGGCCGGAATGTGGAGTACCGCGAGGGCCTGTATGTGGGCTACCGATACTATCAGACCGCCGGTGTGCCGGTGGCGTTCCCCTTCGGCTACGGCCTGAGCTACACCACCTTCGAGTACAGTGATTTGAAGGCAGACGAGAAGGGCGTGATCCTCACTGTCACCAACACCGGCAGCTGTGCCGGTGCCGAGATCGTCCAGCTCTACGTCGCAAAGCAGGACGCAAAAATCTTCCGCCCGGCGCAGGAGCTGAAGGGCTTTGCAAAAGTCTTCCTCGCCCCCGGCGAGAGCAGGACGGTGAGCATCGCTCTGGACGACAAGGCGTTCCGCTACTGGAACGTCAAGACTGACCGCTGGGAAGTCGAAGGCGGAAGCTATCAGCTCCGCGTGGGTGCATCCAGCGCAGACATCCGCCTGACGGCGGAAGTCTCCGTCAAGGGGACCAACGCTCCCGACCCCTACGAGGGTCTCGACCTGCTCCACTACGTCTCCGGTCAGATCACCTATGTGACCGACGCCGAGTTCGAGGCTCTGCTGGGCCGCCCTGTGCCGGAGGATGTCGTCCGCATCGACCGGAACATGACGCTGGGCGAGATGGACCATGGCCGCAGTCCGCTGGGCTGGGTGGCACAGAAGGTGCTGCACTGCCGTCTGGACAGCAGCTTTGCAAAAGGCACCCCTGACCTGAACACCGTGTTCCAGTATAATATGCCGCTGCGCGCGCTGGCCAAGATGACCAACGGCATGGTGAGCATGGGCATGGTGGACGGCCTCGTCTGGGAGCTGAAAGGCTTCTGGCTCGTGGGTATCCTCCGGGTCATCTATGAGTTCGTCAAGAATCTCATCCTGAACAGCCAGATGGAAAACCGGCTCAAAAACAGCTGAAAGGAATAAGGCCATGAATTTCTGGAATAACTTTGCCGCAAAGCATCCGGCCGCGGCCAAATGGGTGCGGGAGGGCGGACTGTTCGTCATCGTGTCCAACCTCATCACCGTGTTCAAATACCTGCTTCTGCAGTTCCTGCCCAAGGCATTTGCAAGCCTGCCGGTGGTGGACTTCGGCTGGCCGGGCATCGACATCACCCTGTTCGGCGAGACCTTCAAGTGGAATATCCTCGGCTACGACGCCGCCCACGGCGGCCTGCCCTATTTCTGCGCCTACATGGTGGCCATGGTCATCGGCGAGTGCATCAATTTCCCCATCCAGCGAAACTTTGTCTTCCGCAGCAAGGGCAACCTCGCCAAGCAGATCGGCTGGTATCTGCTGGCCTTCTGCCTCATCACCTGCATCGTCAACTCCATCAACTGCATCTGGGTGGCTGTGGCCGGTCTGCTGGTGCCTGATTTCATCTACAACATCGGCACCACGGTGCTTAACGGCGGCATCTCGATGGTTATCTTCTTCTTCGTGAACAAGATCATCTTCCCCGAAGGCGAAGCCGCAAAATAATCTGTCATCTTCTTTATTTTCATCATTTTCTTCATCCGAGCCAACAGGCCGTCCTCCTCCAGAGGACGGCCTGTTGGCATATTGAGCGGTTTTGGACGCTGCAAAGGACGAAATTTCGGTCATAGGGTAAGAATCTGCCCAGGGGTCTTGCACTTTGATGCTTTACTGTGGTAAAATCATGCCATGCTTTTATCATAGAGGAAAAAGCACCAAAGGGGGAACGTGTATGAGTGAGATCTGTATCATCGTCACCATCGTCGTCTATCTTGCGGCCATGCTGCTGGTGGGTTTCGCCTATAGCAAGACCAACAACGACAGCGCCGACTTCTACCTCGGCGGCCGGAAGATGGGTCCGCTGGTCACGGCTATGAGCGCCGAGGCCAGCGATATGTCCAGCTGGCTGCTGATGGGTATGCCGGGTCTGGCCTATCTGACAGGCATTGCCTCGCCGGGCTGGACGGCCATCGGCCTTGCGCTGGGTACCTGGCTCAACTGGCTCATCGTGGCCCGGCGGCTCCGCCGCTATTCGGCCAACCTCGACGCCATCACGGTACCGCAGTTCTTGTCGCTTCGCTTCCATGACCAGCGCAACCTGCTGAACGCTCTGGGCGCGGTCATCATCATCGTCTTCTTTGTGCCATATACGGCCTCGGGCTTTGCGGCCTGCGGCAAGCTGTTCCACAGCCTCTTCGGCGTAGATTACATGGCAGCAATGCTGGTGTCGGCCCTCATCATCGTGGGCTATACCATCCTCGGCGGCTTCCGCGCCGTCACCACCACCGACCTCATCCAGTCGGTGGTCATGTCGCTGGCCCTCATCGCGGTGCTGGGCTACGGCATCGTTGTGGCCGGCGGCTGGGGCGCTGTTGTCGAGAACGCCCAGAGCCTTTCCGGCTACCTGACCATGACGGCCAGCCACGACGCTGTGACCGGCGGGGCCGCATCCTACAGCCTGCTGGACATCGTCTCCACCATGGCGTGGGGCCTCGGCTACTTCGGTATGCCCCACATCCTGCTCCGCTTCATGGCCATCGAGGACGAGAAGAAGCTGGTGCTCAGCCGCCGCATTGCCACCGTCTGGGTGGTCATCGCCATGGCGGCGTCCATCGTCATCGGCATGGTGGGCCTCGGCATGACCAGGGTCGGTGCGCTGGAATTCCTCAGCGGCTCGTCCAGTGAGACCCTCATCGTCCGCATCGCCAGCCTCATCAGCCAGCACGGTGTGCTGGCGGCAGTCCTCGCCGGACTCATCCTTGCAGGCATCCTGGCGGCTACGATGTCCACGGCGGACAGCCAGATGCTGGCCGCGGCGTCCAGCGTGTCCCAGAACATTTTGCAGGAGTTCGGCCACCTCAAACTGAGCGAGAAGCAGAGCCTCTTCGCAGCCCGCCTGACCATCATCTGCGTCAGCGTGGTGGGCGTGGTGCTGGCCCGCGACCCGGATTCCAGCGTCTTCGGCATCGTCAGCTTTGCGTGGGCCGGTTTCGGCGGCGCCTTCGGCGCTGTCGTCCTCTGCGCCCTGTTCTGGAAGCGCTGCAACTGGCAGGGTGCGCTGGCCGGTATGCTCTGCGGCGGCCTGATGGTCTTCGTCTGGAAGTACATCGTCAGCCCGCTGGGCGGCGTCTTCGGCATCTATGAGCTTCTGCCCGCCTTCCTCGTCTCGCTGGCCGTCTGCGCGGTGGTCAGCCTCGTGACCCCGGCTCCCACGGAGGATATTCTGGCCGAGTTCGACGCGGCAAAATAAGAACGCCGCTTGACAAAAAGCGGCGATGCTACTATACTAAAATCAAAGGAAAGGCACTGGCCGCAAAATGGTCAGCTCCTTACCGGCAGTGAATCAAAAAAGATTGACCCTCGTGCTTGGTAGGCGTCTGAGATGGTCAATCTTTTTTGTTGTCGTCATGTTCTTTGTTAGAAAGCTTCATAACGATGTCAAAAGAGCCCTTCATCACGTTCCAAAGGAGCGTGAGCAGGAGTAAAACTTCTGATAGAGTCATGAATATCCCTCCTTTCGCCTCAGTGCGACGGGAGGGCTTTCTTTTTAAGTAAGCCGATACAAAAAGATGCCTTTCCCGACGCATAGCCGGGAAGGAGACTGACCATCTGCATTTGCAGCGCAGTGCCTTTGTGCCGCCCGAAAGCGGCACTCTTAGAATATCATAAAAATTGACAAATTACAACAAATTAGAAACGCTTCCGTGCTCCACCCGGTATACCTTGTCAAACTGTTTCATGAACGCCCCCGAGACGTCGTGGGTGATGGCCACCACCATGCAGGGGAGAGCGAGCAGATTTTCCATGACCTGTCCGCTGGTGTCGGGGTCGAGGCTGGCGGTGATCTCGTCGGCGATGATGAGGTCGTACCGGCGAAGTGCCAGCCGTGCGATGCCGATGCGCTGGCGCTGCCCGCCCGAGAGATTCTTGCCGTTCTCGCTGATGAGGGTGTCGAGGCCGTCGGGCAGGGTGCTCACCCAGTCGGTGAGGCCCGCCGTCTCGATGGCGTGGGAAAGCTGAGCCTCGGGGAAGTCCGCGCCGAGGCAGATGTTGCTGCGGAGGGTGTCATTGAAGAGATAGGTTGTCTGGGCAATGTAGCCTACCCGCTGGTAGAGGCTCTGACGGTCGATGTCCCGCAGCTGCTGGCCGTTGAAGAGGATGCTGCCGGTATAGTCTGGGTAGTACTGGAACAGCAGCTTTGCCAGTGTAGACTTGCCGCAGCCGCTTTCGCCTACGAGGACGGCTTTTTCCTGCCCGGAGACCGTCAGCCGGACGCCGCGCAGCACCGGTGTAGCGGCTCCGGGGTAGGCAAAGCCGGTGTCCTTGCACTCGATGTGCTCGAGTTTATCGATGGCCCGGCCCGCAGAGACTTTTTCCGGGCCGGACATGGCTGCTTCCAGCCGCTGACGAATGCCCTTCGAAGATCTGACCTTGGCCCAGCACTGGGCGATCTGATTACAGGGCGTGATGACGAAGTTCGCCATGCTGGCGGCGGTGGAGACGGTGCCCATCGTCAGCCGCCCGTCGAAAGCGAGAAAAAGGCCCACCAGCATGACGATGGGGAAGATGAGGTTGCTGATGAGAGAGGTGTTGACCACCATGGCGTTGAGGCTCTGCTGGTAGGCCTGCTCGCTGTCGCGGGCCTGCCGGGCAGCATCCCGGTGGCGGGCGGCATAGGCGTCCTCCCGCAGAAAGCCCCGGATGACCTCGAACCCGCCCAGAAGCTCCTTGAGCTGCTGGGTGTAGCCCGCCATCTGGAGCGAAAAAGCGTCGCGGGCGGCTTTGAGCCGCTCGTTCATCTTGCGGGGCAGCACCAGCGGCGGCACGGTCACAAGCAGGATGGCCGCCAGCATCACCGGGCTGATGTAAAGGTACATCCCCAGCGCACAGAGCATGATGCCGCCCCAGAACGCGATGTTGAAGAGGGACATATAATAGTCGTCGTAGAGGGTGCGCAGGTCGGTGGTCAGCAGGGAGAGATAGGCTGCGTCGCCCTCCTGCTGATATTGGGACACCGGGCGGCGCAGCACCCGCTCCATGACCTGTCCCCGTACCTGCTCCACGGCACCGCAGGCGAGTTTTGTAAAGGAGCGGCGGCTCAGCCGTTCGAAAAACCAGCTGGTGAAGGTGATGAGGAACACCAGCCCCATATAGCCCAGCGCCTCCTGCTTGCTCTTGGAGTCGATGAGCCACTTGAGCTGGAAGTTTTTCAGCGGCGCGAAAAAGGATACCGCCGCCGTAAAGAGCGCGAAGAGCATGAGCTTCACCCAGTGGTGTCGGAAGTAGTCGTTGACCGTTGCTTTTTTCATGCGTAGTATCCTCCGCAGAGTACTATAAAACGAGATGGATTACAAGAAAGACCCCTCCGACTTCCTTTTTGCGGGAGATCGGAGGGGTCTTGATCTTATGGCCTTATGTAAGAGGTGCTGTCAGCTTACAGCTGGGGGCCGGCAGAGACCAGAGCCTTGCCGTGCTCGTTGCCCTCGTACTTTGCGAAGTTCTTGATGAAGCGGCCAGCCAGATCCTTGGCCTTCTCCTCCCACTGGGAAGCATCGGCGTAGGTATCGCGGGGATCCAGGATGCCGGTGTCAACACCGTTCAGGACGGTGGGAACCTCGAAGTCGAAGTAGGGGATCTTCTTGGTGGGCACGTTGTTGATATCGCCGTTCAGGATAGCATCGATGATACCACGGGTGTCCTTGATGGAGATGCGCTTGCCGGTGCCGTTCCAGCCGGTGTTGACCAGGTAAGCCTTGGCGCCGGACTTCTGCATCTTCTTGACCAGCTCCTCAGCGTACTTGGTGGGGTGCAGCTCCAGGAAGGCCTGACCGAAGCAGGCGGAGAAGGTGGGGGTGGGCTCGGTGATGCCGCGCTCGGTGCCGGCCAGCTTTGCGGTGAAGCCGGACAGGAAGTAGTACTGGGTCTGCTCCGGGGTCAGGATGGAGACCGGGGGCAGGACGCCGAATGCATCAGCAGACAGGAAGATGACATTCTTGGCTGCGGGTGCAGAAGAGATGGGGCGGACGATGTTCTGGATGTGGTCGATGGGGTAGGAGACGCGGGTGTTCTCGGTCACGCTCTTGTCGGCGAAATCGATGTGGCCCTCAGCGTCCAGAGTGACGTTCTCCAGCAGAGCGTTGCGCTTGATGGCGTTGTAGATGTCGGGCTCAGAGTCCTTGTCCAGGTTGATGACCTTAGCGTAGCAGCCGCCCTCGAAGTTGAAGACGCCGTTGTCGTCCCAGCCGTGCTCGTCATCGCCGATGAGCAGACGCTTCGGGTCGGTGGACAGGGTGGTCTTGCCGGTGCCGGACAGACCGAAGAAGATGGCAGTGTTCTTGCCCTCCTTATCGGTGTTGGCAGAGCAGTGCATGGAGGCCATGCCCTTCAGCGGCAGGAAGTAGTTCATCATGGAGAACATGCCCTTCTTCATCTCGCCGCCGTACCAGGTGTTGACGATGACCTGCTCCTTGCTGGTGATGTTGAACAGCACAGCAGTCTCGGAGTTCAGGCCCAGCTCCTTGTAGTTCTCGACCTTAGCCTTGGAAGCGTTGTAGACAACGAAATCAGGCTCGAAGTTCTCCCGCTCCTCAGCGGTGGGCTTGATGAACATATTGGTGACGAAATGTGCCTGCCAGGCCACTTCCATGATGAAGCGGACGGCCATGCGGGTGTCCTTGTTGGCGCCGCAGAAAGCATCCACGACGTACAGGCGCTTGTTGGAGAGCTCCTTCTTGGCGATCTCCTTCACAGCTTCCCAGGCTTCCTGAGAAGCGGGGTGGTTGTCGTTCTTGTACTCGTCGCTGGTCCACCACACGGTGTCCTTGGAGTTCTCGTCCATGACGATGAACTTATCCTTGGGGGAGCGGCCGGTGTAGATACCGGTCATGACGTTGACAGCGCCCAGCTCGCTGACCTGGCCCTTCTCGTAGCCTTCCAGTTCGGGCTTGGTCTCCTCGTCGAACAGCTGCTCGTAAGAGGGATTGTACACGATCTCGGTCGTGCCGGTGATACCATACTTGCTCAGATCCAACTTTGCCATGATACTTATACCTCTTCTTTCGTTCAGGTCATCGTCCAGACACCAGCGGTAAGCTGCCCTCAGCCAAAAGGACACCGCAAAAGGACGACGAAAAGAAATACAGATGCGTATTCTCCTGTATATCATTATACATAAATTGGGGCCGAAATCAACCGGCGGGGCGGTTTTCTTCGGGTAAAAGCAACAAATCTTATTAAGAATCCGTGGTATTTGAGACAGTTTCGTAAAAATCCTGGCCCATTTGCCTGCACAAATTAAAGATTTTATGCCCAAAACAGATCTTTGATAAAATTTTGTCGATTTGGGATACAAGGAGCGGAAAACAGGAGAGAAGAGGCTGCAATTTTGGGCCGCGAAAAAACGTATTATAAGTAGAGACACAAAATATTTGTGGATATTTTGCGATATATCTGGAAAAACTGTCTGGCTTATGATATACTGAGCCAGTCTGACCCGCGGCCATGAGCCGCCAGCATGGAGAAACAACGACGATGAAGACGCTTTACATATTTCTTACCCGCTCCGGCACCCTGCTCTCGAACCTCGTGTACAGCCTGACCGGTGCGCAGTACACCCACATCTCCCTCGCCTTCGACGAGGACCTGAGCACCCTCTACAGCTCTACCCGCAAGAATGGCTACACCATGTTCCCCGCAGGTCCCAGCCGGGAGTACCTGAACCGGGGCGTGTTCCTCATGCGGGAGAACATCCCCTGCGCCCTCTACGCGCTGGAAGTGACGGATGAGGCCTACACCCGCGCCAAGCGCCGCACCCAGCACATGATGCACCACGGGGAGCTCTACCGCTTCAATTCGCTGGGTCTGCTGCTCTGCTGGATGCATATCCGCTGGCAGCGCCGTCGGCATTATTTCTGCTCCCAGTTCGTCAGCGAGGTGCTCCAGAAGAGCGGTGCGCTGGAGCTGCCAAAGCCCAGCACCCTCATGCACCCCAGCGATTACGCCGAGCTGCCCGAGCTGCGCTGCCTCTACCGCGGTACGCTGGCCGGCCTGCCCCAGCGCCAGAGCATGGAGCTGGGCGAGGTGGAGAGCGTCATGGGCCTTTACCTGAACGTCCTTCTGGGGGCCGTGAAGGGCAGAGTGCGTCGGCTATTCTGATCTTTTCAAAAATTTTGCCGGAAAATTGAAAATGCCTGTTGACAAAGCGGGTGCGCTGTGCTAAAATAATCGAGTCGGGAGCGAAACCCCGATGCGAAAATGGACGTATGGCCCGTTGGTCAAGCGGTTAAGACAGAGGCCTCTCACGCCT
>ENA-OYYV01001055-OYYV01001055.1-human-gut-metagenome-genome-assembly--contig:-NODE-1055-length-10127-cov-3.736398_pt1 | contig 10127 bp, 10 predicted proteins | sample MGYA00244069_ERZ653462 | MGnify/ENA primary metagenome ERZ653462 (study PRJEB26926, sample SAMN06165170) | human gut metagenome | biome: ENVO:00009003; feature: ENVO:2100002; material: ENVO:00002003...
CCTCTCTATTCGTCGGCAGCGTCAGATGTGTATAAGAGACAGGGTCAACACCCCCGACCTGCCCGACCACGAGTATGTCGCTGTGCTCGTCACCGCTGTGAACCGCTCCGGCGCTACCACGTTCGAGATCGGCGCACAGAACCTCGCCGAACTGGATGCCGCCTATCCGCTGAATGATGAGGCTACCAAGCTCGATGTCGCCCGTCAGTACTTCCACGCTCTGGCTGCCTCCACCACCGATTTCACCGCTGTCTGCGACGGCGCTGAGGCCGAGGTCGGCGCTTACATCCAGCTCTATGATGCCGCCGCTCAGAGCTTCTCCGAGTCCACCAATCTGCCCCCGCAGGGCGCAGGCTACATCCAGCTGATCTGCTGCGTCCCCATCGGCTGGCAGAAGCTGAGCGTCACCTTCACCCCGACCTTCGTGGCAAACAAGAGCCTCACCTTCTCTCTGAACTCTTCTGACCTGACGCAGGTCTGAGGCATTTTTCCGAGACGAAATTCCGTCATAAAGGGCAGAGCTTCCCCACAAAATTTTTGCGAAAAGCATTGACATCTGCTCATTTTTCGCCTATTGTATAGGCAAGACGCCCTTCGGGGCAGTACAATGATTTCTGTGTTTCTACATAAAGGAGGAACGATCATGTCCTTAGAATTCAACCGCCGCTCTTTCCTGAAGTACAGCGCCGCCGCTGCCGTGGCTGTGGCTGGTTCCAGCCTGCTGACCGGCTGTGGTGAGGATGAGTATCAGAAGACCGGTAAAATCGGCAGCACCCTGAAGCTGATGGGCACCTTCAAGACCTATAAGAGCGCGGTCGAGCCCACCAAGGCACCTGCTTATGATGCTACTAATAATACGTTCACCTGCACCGTCAACATCAAGTGTACCACCAAAAAGGTTCCTCTGTATGTGACCAATGAGTGCTTCGAGCTTACTGTGACCCGCGATAAGACTGAGAAGAACTACGCCAAGCAGTATATCACGATTACCGACCCGGAATTTGATCTGAAAGAGAGCGAGGATGCAAAGGACTTCAAGCTCACCATCAAAGATGTCGATATTAAGGCCGGCGACAAGGTCGAGCTGAAGTACTGGCCCCGCATTCAGGCCAGCAGCGGCAACAGCGGCTACACCCGTGCTTTCTGCACTTGGAAGATGGATGCCAAGCCCGGCACTTCCGGCGGCATCGTCCTTGAATAATCTATTTTCTGCATTCAGCGCCCAAGGCTCACGCCTTGGGCGTTTTTATTTGCACCTCTCCGTCATTCTGCCAAAACACAAGCAAGGATTTTTAGTGGTTTTGTGTCTTGTGCATAAGGTGCTTTTCCTGCTACAATAAGAGCATACCAACCGGGGAGCGCAGCGGCCGGACAGATGTGCCGCCGCGCGGTTTTGTTTTTCGGGATGGGCGTCCTGCCTGATTTCACAAGAACAGGAGTGTGCAGTTATGATCAATATGGTAAAGCTTCCCACCAACAAGAGCAGTCTGTTCCTGCGCGTGGCAAAGGGCCACTTCGCCACCAGCCACAGCCACATCAACTACTACATCGACGTCACCACCCAGAAAGCCCGCCTCTCGGAGGCAAAGGCTGTCGCCAAGGAGCTGGTGGCTGCCTATCAGCACAGCACCATCGTGGACACCGTGCTCTGTCTGGACGGCACACAGGTCATCGGCACCTGTCTGGCCAACGAGCTGACCAAAGACGGCTTTGCCAACATGAACGCCCACCAGACGATTTACGTCATCACCCCCGAGTACACCAGCGGCAGCCAGATCATCCTCCGCGACAATCTCGCTCCGATGGTCAGGGGCAAGCACGTCCTCATCCTGTCGGCCTCCATCACCACCGGCTACACCGTGCAGGCGGCCATCGAGGCGGTCAACTACTACGGCGGCACCGTGGCGGGCCTGTCGGCCATCTTCGCCACCACCCACGAGTGTCTGGGCATCCCGGTCACCTCCATCTTCGACCCCTCCAGCCTGCCCGACTACGCCAGCTTCGACAGCCGCGACTGCCCCATGTGCAAGGCCGGCCAGCCCATCGACGCGCTGGTGAACAGCTTCGGCTATTCGGCCCTCTGAATCTGAAATTTTCCTCCCTCTTTCTCCCCGCCGTGCAGCTGCATGGCGGGGAGTTCTATTATAAAAAAGAGCCGTCAAAGGCATTTTATTGCCCTTGACAGCCATTTAAAAAATGATTATACTACAAATAAGAAAGGCGCTGGCCTGCAAACGGCTTGCTCCTTACCTTAGTGGATCAAGAAAAAATGACCGCACAGATGTAGAGAGTCAGGCGGTCATTTTTTCTTGTCTTTATCATTACTGTGAGAAACAGTCCATGTGATTTGAGTGGCAGTTTCATGATAACATATTTTCTGACAAAAAACAACAAGACCTTGCGAACGCAAGGCCTCGTTGTTTTTATTTTTTCATCTTCGGAAACACGAAGGAATCATGCCGGTATGCTATCAGCAGTTCTATGGTCATGAAGCACCAGATAACCGGCTCGCAGAGGATGACCGCGTTATACCCAAAGCGGGGGATGAAGAGCAGGACAAAGACGATCTTGCCCAGAAACTCGATGACGCTGGACAGCAGGGGCAGCACCTTCTCGCCCATGCTCTGCAGAGCGTAGCGGGTGGAGAGCAGCATTCCCAGCACGGCGTAGAAGGGTGCGTTCCAGACCAGATACCGTGCGCCGTTTTCCAGCACCACCGGCTCCGAAGAGCCGGACACCAGCTTTACCATCCACTCCGCACCTGCCGCCATGAGCAGGACAGCCGCCGCAGCCACCACGACACTGTAGAGATAGATGTCCCGCATTCCGCGGCGGACGCGGTCGGGATGGTTCGCGCCGTAGTTCTGGGAGACGTAGGTCGAGCAGGCAGAGGCCATCGCCGACAGGGGCATATCCGTGAACGCGAAGAGCTTCCGGGCTGCGGTGTGGCCCGCGATGACCAGCGTACCGAGGCCGTTGATGCCGTACTGCAAAACGACAGAGCCCGCCGAGACGATACTGCTCATGAGGCCCATGGAGATGCTCTGGCTGAACAGCTCCCAATAGAGGCGGCTCTCCACATGGAAGTGCTTTTTCCCGGGCAGGAGCAGCCGGGCGCTGCGGAAGACATACAGGATGCAGAGCGCCACCGACACGCCCTGAGAGATGACCGTCGCCACACCGGCACCGGCCACGCCCATGCCCAGCACGGCGATGAACCAGAGGTCGAGGATGACGTTGAGCACCGACGAGAGGATGAGGAAGACCAGCGGCATAAAGCTGTTGCCGATGGCCCGCAGCAGGCCGGCGCAGAGGTTATAGGCAAACATGACGATGACGCCGAGGTCGATGATGATGATATAGCCGTAGGCGTCCGCTAAAATTTCCGCCGGGGTGTCCAGCAGCTCCAGCAGCGGATGCAGGCCCGCCGCGCCCGCCAGCGTGATGACCGCCGACGCAATGATGCCGATGACGATGGAACCCGCCACGGTCTGTTTGAGCTGGTCCTCGTCTCCGGCCCCGTAGGCGCGCGCTGCGACGATGGCGAGGCCGTTGCCGATACCGATGCCGAATCCGACCAGAAGCTCGTAGATGGCCCCGCAGGCGCCAATGGCGGCAAGAGCGGTATCGCCCAGCACATTGCCGACGATCATGGTGTCCACGGTATTATAGAGCTGCTGGAAGAGGCACGACACCAGAATGGGCAGCATAAAGACGAACAGGCTCTTGAAGATGGGGCCGTTCATCAAATCGACGTTCCGGTTGAAGAATGATTTTTTCGCAGGGGACTGGGTCATAGGTTTCTCCTTTATACTTTAAGGCGGCTCGCCCTCTCCGTCACCTTCGGTGCCACCTCTCCCAGAGGGAGAGGCTTTTGGCTCCCCCTTTGGGGGAGCTGGCGCGTGAGCGCCTGAGAGGGCGCAGGCCGCTCACCAGAAAACAAGGCTACCGCACAGATAAACTGCGCAGTAGCCTTGCTTCAAAAATTCAGAAATAATTACAGCTCCTGTGTCTCGAAGCCGTTGATGGTCAGCACTTCCACACTCTTGAAGCCTGCGGCCTTGACGGCGGCAGCAGCCTCGTCGAAGCCGAAGGTCAGGCTGTCCACATCGTGGGCGTCGGAGGTGATGATGACCTTGCCGCCCATCTTCTGCCACTCGCCCAGAAGCCATGCGCCGGGGTAGAAGTCCTTGCGGTAGCCGCGGTAGACGCCGCCGGTGCTCACTTCCAGCAGGCAGCCGTGCTCTTTGGCAGCATTCAGCGCCTTGAGGGCTGCGGCCTTATAGCGGGGCGACTCCTCGTCAAAGAACTCACCGGCAGCGTTCAGCTTCTTGATGAGGTCGATGTGGGCCAGAATGTCCGGTCCCTTGGCGGCAACCTTCTCCACCTCTGCAAAGTAGGCCTCCACCGCGGCCAGCGGGTCACCGTCGAAATCATCAAAGATGCAGTCGTGCAGATCCTGCGGGCGGAAGTCGATCTCGTAATACTTGCCGGTGTTCTTGCCGTACAGGTGGTGTGCGCTGCCGATCCAGTAATCGTAGCCGGTGCGCTTGTCCTCGCTGAGGATGTCCCACTCGATGCCGCACAGGATTTCCACCTTTCCCTTGTACTCGGCCTTAAGCTTGGCGATGGTGGCCTTGTACTGGGCGGTGCGGCTGGGGCTCATGCAGTATTCGCGGTCGCGCTGGGTGTAGCTATGGCCGGTGAAGCCCAGCGTGGTCAGGCCCTGCGCGCACGCAGCGCTTGCCATATCCTGCAAGGTATTTTTGCCATCGCACATGGTGGAGTGGCAATGGACACTGGACTTCTTATAATCTGCCATAATTGCTTCACTGCATCCTTTCCTGCTTGACCTTATGGTCAATGACGTGTCGTTTTTCCAGTTCACGGGTCACGTCCTCCACCGTGATGCCGGCGCTGACCATCAGCACCAGAACATGGTAGGCCAGATCACTGATCTCGTAAACGGTTTCTTCCTTGTCCTCTTTTTCGCCTGCAATGATGACCTCGGTGCACTCTTCGCCCACCTTTTTCAGGATCTTCTCCTTGCCCTTTTCAAACAGGTAGGTGGTGTAGCTGCCCTCTTTGGGGGAATCCTTGCGGCCTTTGATCAGCTCATACAGGCCCTGCCAGCTGAACTGTTTCAGCTCTGGGGAGACGTATACTTCGTTGAAGAAACAGCTCTCGGCCCCGGTGTGGCAGGCCGGGCCGGACTTGACCACTTCCACCACCAGTGCGTCCTTGTCGCAGTCGGCAGTGATGGACACCACATGCTGGACATTGCCGCTGGTATCGCCCTTGCGCCAGATCTCCTGACGGCTCCGGCTCCAGAACACCGTACGCCCCTCGGCAATGGTCAGTGCCAGCGTCTCGGCGTTCATGTAGGCAAGGGTGAGCACCTCTTTGGTGTAGTGATCCTGCACGATGGCAGGGATCAGGCCCTTTTCGTCAAATTTCAGTTCCATGGTCGTTTCTCCCTCCCCGGATGGGGATAGCTCTAGTTTAGCGTATTCGGCTTGCAAACGCAAGGGGTACGGCGTATTTTTACAGGCGCATTTCCACGCCATTCTCCGCCAGATATTCCTTCAGGTCCCGGATGGTCAGCAGCTTCTGGTGGAAGATGCCGGCCGCAAGGCCCGCGTCGATGCCCTTGTGGTGGAACAGCTCCAGAAAATCCTCTTTTTTTCCGGCACCGCCGCTGGCGATGATGGGCACGTCCACGCGGGCCGCCACAGCGTCCAGCATTTCCAGATCAAAGCCATTGCGCACACCGTCGGTGTCGATGCTGTTCAGGCAGATCTCCCCGGCACCGTGGTCCACGCACCAGCGGATCCAGTCCAGCGCATCCCGGCCGGTGTCCTCGCGGCCGCCCTTGGCGAATACCCGGAACTGGCCGTTCACCCGTTTGACATCCGCCGAGAGCACCACGCACTGATTGCCGTAGCGCCGGGCCGCCGTCGGGATCAGGTCGGGGTCGCGCAGGGCACCGGAGTTGACGCTGACCTTGTCGGCACCGCATTTCAGCACCCGGTCAAAGTCCTCCAGCGTGTTGATGCCGCCGCCCACGGTGAGCGGGATGAATACCTCGCTGGCCACCCGGGTGAGGATGTCGGTGAAGAGGGTGCGACCCTCAAAGCTGGCGGTGATGTCGTAGAACACCAGCTCGTCGGCCCCGGCCGCATTGTACATCCGGGCCATCTCCACGGGGTCGGCCACATCCCGGATGCCCTCAAAGTTCGTGCCCTTGACCACGCGCCCGCTGCGCACGTCCAGGCAGGGGATAATGCGTTTTGTGATCATATCGGTTTCCCCTCCGTTCAATCCTGTACCAGTTGTACGCAGCGTTCAAGGTTCAGTGCGCCGGTGTACAGGCTCTTGCCCAGAATAGCGGCTGCGGTGCCCATCTCTTTCAGTTCCAGAAGCTCCGCCTCGGACGAGATGCCGCCGCTGGCCGTAAAGGCCACGCCGGGCATCTCTGCTGCCAGCTGGCGGTACAGGGCCAGATTGGTGCCCTGCATGGCACCGTCGCAGGCGATATCGGTGTAGATGATGGCGGTGCACCCGGCGTCTGCCAGCCGCCTGCAGAAGTCCACGCCCGGCTCGGCGCTGACCTCTTTCCAGCCGTGGATGGCCACATAGCCGTCCTTGGCATCCACGCCCACGGCGATCCTGTCGCCGTATTTTTGCAGCATCCGGGCGGTAAACGCAAAGTCCGTCACCGCCACGCTGCCCAGGATGCAGCGGCCCACGCCGAGGGAAAGATAGTTTTCAATGCGTTCCTCGGTGCGGATGCCGCCGCCCACCTCGATGTACAGCCCGCCCTGTTTGGCCAGTGCGGCAATGGTGTCGTAATTGGAAAGGGTGCCGTCCTTCGCGCCGTCCAGATCGACAACGTGGAGGTTCTTTGCGCCTGCGGTCAAGAACTGCCGTGCCTGGGCACAGGGGTCCTCGCCGTATACGGTCATGCGGCTGTAGTCGCCCTGGGTCAGGCGCACCACCTTGCCGCCGCGCAGATCAATGGCTGGAAACAGTTGCATCATATTCTCCTTATAACTCCGCAAACGCTTTCAGGATGCGCAGGCCGGTGTCGCCGCTCTTTTCCGGGTGGAACTGGGTGCCGTACACCTTGCCCGCCCGTACCGCGCCGGTGACCGGGATGGAATACTCGCTGGTCGCCAGTGTACTCTCGGTACAGTTCTTGCCGTAATAGCTGTGGACGTAATATACATACTCGCCCTCGCGGATATACTGGAACAGCGGGTCGTCTTTCACGATGTGCAGTGCATTCCAGCCGATCTGCGGCACCTTCAGGCTCTTGTCCGTCAGGTCTGGCTCCAGCGGGCACACCTCGCCTTGGATAAATCCCAGGCCCGCGTGTTCGCCGTACTCATAGCTTTTTTCAAACAGCAGCTGCATGCCCAGGCAGATGCCCAGCAGCGGCTTTTTTTCCGCCTCGGCCCGGATGACCGGCACAAGGCCGGTGGCCACCAGCTTGTCCATGGCGTCGCCAAAGGCACCCACGCCGGGCAAGATGAGCCGGTCGGCTTTGCGGATGGTATCGGGGTCGGCGGTGACCACCGTGTCCTGCCCCAGCTGTGCAAGGCTGGATTTCAGGCTGAACAGGTTGCCCACGCCGTAATCAATGATCGCGATCATACCAGCAGTCCTTTCGTGGAGGGGATCTCGTCCTTGTGGGCTTCGTCGATCTTCACCGCCGCGCTCAGCGCGTGACCGGCTCCCTTGAAGCAGGCTTCGAGGATGTGGTGAGTATTTTCGCCCGCAAATTGTACAAAGTGGACGGTGGCGGGCACGCTGCGGGCAAAGCCCAGCCAGAATTCCTTGGCGCACTCCACGTCAAAATCGCCCACCTTCTCGGTGGTGCAGTGGATGTCCCAGTTCAGGGTGCAGCGGCCGGACAGGTCCACCGCGCACAGGATCAGCGCTTCGTCCATGGGCAGGTGGAAGCTGCCGTAGCGCTGGATGCCGCGCATATCGCCCAGCGCCCGGGCAAACGCCTGCCCCAGCGCGATGCCCACATCCTCGGTGGTGTGGTGGTAGTCCACCTCCACGTCCCCGTGGCAGGTGAGTACCAGATCGAACCGGCCGTGCCGGGCAAACAGCTCCAGCATGTGGTTCAGGAAGCCGCACCCCGTGTCGATCTCGTAACGGCCGGAGCCGTCCAGATCCAGCGTCAGGTCGATCTGGGTCTCGTTGGTGTTGCGTTCCAGAGAGATCATCCGGTTTTCCATGGTTCATTCCTCCAGAATTTTGTCCAGTGTTTCCACAAGGGCCTGCATCTGCTCCGGCGTGCCGATGGTGATGCGCAGCCAGTTGGCGATGCGGGGTGCATCAAAATGCCGCACCAGAATGCCGTTTTCTTTCAACTTTTTGTACAGTGTTCCACCGTCTTTCCGGTCCGTACTTGCAAACAGGAAGTTGGACCGGCTGTCCAGCACTGCAAAGCCGCGGGCTTCCAGCTGCTGCTTCGTCCAGCTGCGGGTGTCCACGATGGCGGCACGGGTGCGGTCAAAGTAGGCCGTATCTTCCAGCGCGGCCTGCCCGGCTTTCAGGGTCAGGCGGTTGATGTTGTAGGGGTTCAGGCTGAACTTGACCCGGTTCAGATCGGCAATGAGCTTTGCATTGCCCATGGCCAGACCCAGCCGGGCACCGGCCAGCTGGCGGGACTTGGAAAAGGTCTGCACCACCAGCAGGTTCTCGTACCGGTCGATGAGGGGCACGCAGCTCTCGCCGCCAAAGTCCACATAGGCCTCGTCCACGATGACTACGTTGTCGGGGTTGGCCTGCAGGATGCCCTCGATGGCGCTGCGCGGCAGGGCAAGGCCAGTGGGGGCGTTGGGGTTGGCGATAACAATGGTCTGGTGCAGGCCATCGTAGTCCTTCGGGTCCAGCGTGAAATCATCCTTCAGCGGGATGATGTGGCTGGGGATGTGCAGCAGCCCGCACCACACGCCGTAGCAGCCGTAGGTGATGTCGGCATAGGCCAGCGGGTGCTGTTCGTCGCAGAAGGCCCGTAGCGCAAAGAACAGGTTCTCGTCGCTGCCGTTGCCGGGCATGATCTGATCCGGCTGCAGCCCAAAATGGGCCGCCGCTGCCCGCAGCAGGTCGGCACAGGCGGGGTCGGAGTAAAGGCGGAGCTTTTCCACTTCGGCTTCACTCACCGCCGCCACCACCGCCGGGGACGGCAGATAAGGGCTTTCGTTGGTGTTCAGTTTGATGTACTGCTGGTCCTGCGGCTGTTCGCCCGGCGTATAGGGGGTGACAGCGGACAGGGTGGGGGAAAGAAAACGGCTCATAATGGTTTCCTCAGGTCTATTCTGTTATGGCGAACGACCTCGCCTCTTTTACTTCTCGTACCGGATGGTCACGCTCTTTGCGTGGGCGTGCAGGCCCTCGCGCTCCGCAAAGTCGGCGATGCGGGGAGCCACCTCGCCCAGTGCCTCGCGGGTGTAGTAGAGGAAGCTGGACTTCTTGACGAAGTCGTCCACGCCCAGCGGGCTGGAGAAGCGGGCCGTGCCGCTGGTGGGCAGGGTGTGGTTGGGGCCGGCGAAGTAATCGCCCAGTGCCTCCGGCACGTTGCGGCCCAGGAAGATGCTGCCCGCGTTTTTGATCTCGTTCAGCACGCCGAAGGGGTCCTCCACGCACACTTCCAGATGCTCCGGGGCGATGATGTTGCAGGCTTCGATGGCCTTGTGCAGGTCGGTGCAGACGATGATCTTGCCGTTGTCGTCCACGCTGGCGCGGGCGATGGCGGCGCGGGGCAGCTGCGGGATCTGAACCTCCAGCTCCGCCTGCACGGCCTTGGCTAAATCCCAGCTGTCGGTGACGAGCACCGGGCTGGCCAGCTTGTCGTGCTCGGCCTGGCTGAGCAGGTCGGCGGCGACCCACGCGGGGTTGCAGGTGCCGTCTGCCAGCACGAGAATTTCCGACGGGCCTGCGATCATATCAATGCCCACCTTGCCGAACACCTTGCGCTTGGCGGTAGCCACATAGATGTTGCCGGGGCCCACGATCTTGTCCACGGCAGGGATGCTCTGGGTGCCGTAGGCCAGCGCCGCCACAGCCTGCTGTCTCTTATACACATCTGACGCTGCCGACGAATAGAGAGG
>ENA-OYYV01001056-OYYV01001056.1-human-gut-metagenome-genome-assembly--contig:-NODE-1056-length-10122-cov-4.065263_pt1 | contig 10122 bp, 5 predicted proteins | sample MGYA00244069_ERZ653462 | MGnify/ENA primary metagenome ERZ653462 (study PRJEB26926, sample SAMN06165170) | human gut metagenome | biome: ENVO:00009003; feature: ENVO:2100002; material: ENVO:00002003...
CGAGATCCTGAGATGTCTCGTGGGCTCGGAGATGTGTATAAGAGACAGACTTTGTGCTTTCATTATATATCAATTTCGTTGTCTTATTCTTTTTTAATCTCACATCTTCACCCACTTTTCAATTTTAATAACAATTTTATTTTACCACGCCTTTCCTCCCTTCTCATCCGTATTATTTTTAATCCGTCTGCTATTACCGTGCTTGCTGATTTCCTCATGGTGTAGAATCTTGATAAACCGCAACATTGCCTTCTCGTCCCGCATTTTGCGCTTTCTGCAAAACCACGGCATGGTACTTATCACCATCAAAACAGATCTGTAATATGAACTATATCTGATAAAACTGGAGAACAGGCTAATTAAAAAGTTTTTGTACAAAGGTTGTCATATAGCAAAGTTCATCGTTTGTGAAGCAACCACCATACTTGATAAAAACTGATGCACCAACGGTCAAATTCAAACCGTTATTTACAACTTTCTTTATTAGATATTTCCTCTTTTGTTCTGATTATTTCCTGCGTTCTTTATATAATTAGCATACCATAGCTTTCTGCATTTGTACAACGAGTCTCCGTAAATTTTACATTTTCTTTCCATACCCGGCGAGATATCTAATTAAATTCCGATTAAATTATATATTTGCACTGGCCGAGTAGGATGCATTCCTAATTAGAGGACCAACCTCTCACACTACCGTGCGTGCTAACCAATACGCGGTGGTTCAACCTCATAAGTGCAAAGGCTCGTAGTAGTCTAGGGTACTAAAAATATCTCACTACTACATGTCTTTTGTTTGTAATGGAGCGCTAACGCATCAGGCTTCCTTATGCTAATAATCCAATCTTCAATTGTCTCGCTGGTAAGCCTTGTCGGCCGGAATTTCCAGCTTTCTTAAATTGTCGTTTTGGGATTCTTCATTCTAGATCCACATCCAAAACCTGCACCGCAGCTGTTGCCCATGCCATGCGCACTCCTATAGAAAAGACTCTCTTTCGCTACGAAAGAGAGTCTTTTTGTTTACTTACATCTCAGCAATTCTAATGCTTGTGCCAGAGGTATTACTTTATGACATTTTGATTTTTTTGTGTCATAGACCGGTTTGTTGCCGTTTGGCATTATAGCTGCTGCATTCTCTGTCTGCACTGCGGCATTTAGTTCCGGTATGTAGCGATGTACCTTCCCCTGCCGATCAATCTTGGCATGAGGCATGATAAGTTCCGCTGTTCCCAGCTTGATTTTTGCTTCTTTCGGCAGCGGTGAAAGCCACTTGTAGGTATCACGCTCAGAAGCAGTATCCCACATAGAATACTGGTAAACTCGGCCGCCGAAGAAACTGTCCTGCTGTTCCCTATATTCAAAGTGTTCTGTCTGCTGCGTTACCATCTGCGCCACGCGGGCGGCATTCAGTTCCATCTCCTCTAAGTGGATGTACTCATGCCGTTGATGCTCGCAGTAGTAACCGCAGCTGATATTGACTGCCGCCGTTTCCAGATACGGTGCAATGTAAGATATATCACTGCACGAGCCATTGGCTGTCTCGAACCCAAACGAGGTAACGAAGTCTTCAAACTCGGGGTTATCGCAACGGTAAAACACGGCATCATTGCTGCCCCGACGGTCAAGTTCTACGATGTAGTTTACCTGCGGCCGCAAAGAGCCTCTTGTGAATTTCTTTGCACCTACACAGCCGACTTCTTCGTCCTCGCAGAACAGCACATGGCATTTTGCTGTGCGCAGGATCTGCAAAATCATCCAGACGCCACAGCGATCATCGCCGCCGATCCCCTGCGGCGACATAGCTACCGCCCCGTCTGCCGAATAGCATACCTGTTCGACAGGCTGACGGTGAACCGTGTCCATGTGGGCCACCAGCAAGACAGGAATCGTTCCCTCGGCATACAGGTAGCCGAGCTTATCGGTGACGGGGTAACCCCTGCTTCTCAGCTCGGCTTTCAGCGTCTTTTTTAGTTCCATTTGCGGCAGACGCAGAATGGTTTCAAGCATCAATTCTTGCATGGATTCCTCCTTTATGCGGCAAGGCCATTCATCTGATTTGGGCAGAAACGATTGGCACCGATGGAAAGGCAGTCACCATGAATCGTGCAGTTTCTGCATACACTTATCACTTGCTCATAGCAGGCAGGGCAAATTCCACGCCGCTCGCCGGAACGGGCAATTCCGATACGCGGCATACCGATAAACTCCTCTTCGCAGACAGTGCAGCGATAGCTGCATTCCTTACAGTAGAAGTGGTTATCAATATATCGCCCATATCCATGCACCGTTTTACCGCAGCCTTTGCAGACAAACATACTGCCGCATTCTGCACAGCGTATCGAGCGGTGGTCCTTCTGCTCCCCGCCGCAGCAGACACAGCGGGCCACGGAGCCAATCGTCATTTGGCCATAGTCAGTCTCCCCTTTCAGCAGAGATATTACCGCATACCCATACTCATAGTCGGGATAGTGGTTGCTGTCCGCCGCAGATTCGCAGTAAGGTTCGGTATCTTTTCCACGTTTGATTGACCACAGGTTCGGTTTGTCAAGGCACGTTGCAACAGCCTGCTGGACGATGCTGCGGTACAGGGTTTTCTGGTCTTCCAAATCCGTAGGGTACAGACGAGATTGCAGCAGAACATTGTCTTTATAGCAGAAAATCTCTCGTGTGATGCGCGGTGCTGTATGGAAGTCCTGCGTGTACTCGTCGCTGATTGTGAAAAAAATCATACTGACGGCATCGCCCATATAGGACTGGCAGCCGCCGTGATAACTGCCCCTCTCTAAGCAGTGGCAGGAACTCCAAGTGTTGTCGCGGTTGGACATTTCGAGGAAATCGCAGGGGTGAATAGACAATACAGCAGTTTTCTCGATATGCGCCGGGTTCAAAACATCGGCCAGCCGTGCAAACAGTGCGTTGTAGGGTCTGACCGTGCGCATATAACGGTTGTCCGGCTCACCTGCTTCGGTTTCTTCCTCAATCTGGTCAAGATGGAATTTCAGGCAGAGCCGATTGATAATGCGGCTAGCCTTTTGTCCCGGTGCGCACTTGATGCCGCCGTACTGCCTGATTGTGTCCAAGCGGTACTCGTTTGGTATCCGGGCATAGTCTGCAGTTGCCGCGCGCAGGGCGGTTTCAAAGTTCTCATACACCGTATCATCCGTGCAGGCCCTACGGCCCAGTTCCAGTATGGCGGCGCGCGTTTCATCTACCGTGATACGGTCAATCTCCCGGCGCTCCTCCACACGGAACACGATTGCCAGTTCTTTCTCGTTCCATAGTGGATGCTTGCGCAGGAGCTGCAAAAGCCCCTGCTTCTGTTCGTACCATTGCGTAAGGTTTGCTGTGACGCCTTCTTCTGAAAACGGCTTCTGATACTTGTGCATGACCTCGTAAAATTGCTGTTTGAGTTCGTCCATCATTGTGATTTCACCTTTCTTGCATTTCTATTTTTAACGCCGGGCGGCGCTAAACCAAAATAAAAAAGCGAGAACAACTTTTCTTCGCTGCCAATAGCAGCACAAAAGTCATTCTCACTTTACGCGGGGCATCCCCCCAGCGGATAAAAAATGCCCGCAATGCGCAGACCAGACGGTCAACGGCATTGCAGGCACAAAGTACAAAAATAACAACGTGTGTCAGTGCAAATTGCTTTGCAGGACACATAAATCACTTACAAGAGTATGGTAACACACTTGAAGATAAACGTCAACTACAGCTTCCTCAATAGTTGTGATTCACTCCGCCCACAGGATTTTATCGATTGGAATGCACTATGCTTGATATAAACACTATAGGATTGCATCAATTTGAACCTCACGTTCTTACCTGTAGGATAACCAAATAGGCATGATTTCGCTGAAATTATTTGCGGTTTTTCATCTCTTTTCAATCTTAGAGATATGCGTTCGAGTTGTTCCCGATATATTGGCCACTTCCATTTGTCCCTTTTTTCGAAGTTGCTCGATAGTCGATTCCATTTCGCTAACTGGTCGATTTTTGTTCGTACGCGATTGAGAAATAATAACAACACATATCCAAATAATGCGTATATAATTATAGTATGATGCTCATGATAAAAATCTCCATTTTATGTTTGTTCCAAAATCTATATAAACGATTGCTGTTTAGAGTACTCAGTATTTTTTCAAGAAAAAAGCTGCTCATTAGTATAATACCAACAAGCCTTCTTATCACAAGTTACATATAATTTTTGGGTGGGTGACGCTTTTCATTCCTTTTTCTCTTCTAAAAAATAGAAAAGCCACTGATTTGAGCAAAAGTCAGCGGCCAAAGGAATAACATTAGCGCAAAGTGACAATCACCAAAGAGAATTGCCACAAGATATCCATCTTGTGGCAATTTGTGATGCATCATCGGGGACTCTAGCCCAGAACCCATTGATTTTGAGTCAGTTGTACTCCTTAGTTGCGCGTACTCATGGTGCAACAAGCAGCATTAAATCTCTTGATTGGAAAGTCCTAAAACTAATATCACGACACATTAAATGCTTTAATAAGGCCTCGATGAATTACGCACTGATCTTTTGCCGCAAAATAATCATAGGGATTAAAGTGTTTAAACGAAAAGCGCTTCCTTTCTCCCCTGTCACGAACTTGACCCACATATCCCGCCGAAAACATAACCTCCAACAGTTTATGTATATCTACGTTATATTTTTCACCAAGATTTTTCAGCATTTCATCGTCTTCACGGAAGAATCTCTTCCCTAGCTCTGAAAAAATTGTTGGTATATTTGTAACAACATTGTCCTCCAAGAATCCTGTCAATTCATCCTTCATTTCCTCAACAAAATAATTTTGAGAATACCCATTCATAACTTGATTAAACTGAGAATTCGTCAATCGATTACTATCACCATACTGGGTTTGACATTCTATAAAGAACTGCAATACATCTCTTGGGCGAAGTAATGTCATTTCAAATAAAACCGTTTCCGTGGGCTTTCTTCTAGACTTAGAATACTTTGGCGCGAAATCGCGCCAAAACTCATCAAAATTCCGATACTGGTTGTATTTACACGCAACTCGCTGCCACACCACACGCTTAAGTGAATCCTTATTCCAAGTCAAGTTTATTGATGAATCACGCTTTATTTTATTCAGATCCGGATCTCGGCACATCTCAAAAATATCCGTTCGCAACAAGATCACAATTTTCACTTGCATAGAAGAAAGCTGAAAGCTTTGGTTAAGTTCTTCTGCAGCTCGAATCAATCCTGTAATAACATCTGACGAAAAATGTGTCCCTCTAAGAACGTCATCTAATCCATCAATTATCAAATAGAAACGCGTTTCTCCAAAAGCACAATCTTTTAATGTGCGCATAATAATTTCTGCGATTTTTTCTGGTTTGGCAATTTCAACCGTTTTCTTTTTTTCTCCATTCACCTCAAGAAGATTGCCAAGCTTAATTGCAAAACCTTTCTGCTGCACATTTTGTACTGTGTGCAATAAATCAGCCGATGGTAATGCACCACATTCTTTAAGCGCTTCAAAAATCGTTCTCATATCTTCATTTTCCTGATTTGGAAATTTTTCGAATATGATTTTAACAATTTCTAGCAAAAGCAAATACTTCCATGATGCCAGAAACTTTCGTCCACCCTGATTGACATTGTTTGAAAAATTTTCTTCAAATTCCAAATAATTCAACGCAGATAACGAACACGACTTCACAACAATTTCCGAATCCAACTCAGACATTCGTCTTATTTTTGCTCCGTATGCAGTTTTTCCACTTCCTTTTCTTCCCAAAACCAGAAACTTTCCTTTGTTTAGAAGTTCATCCAAATAATTGCACGGATCGACAAATGCATTATCAAACAACTCTGGCGTTTCTCGCAATTCGCGTTCGGAATCAGCATATCCAAAATTAATTCCTCTCAGCCTGCACATTTGTATTTTCCCCCATAGGATTTACTATGCGCCTTTTCGAATCAGATAGTTTTCCTGCTCTACACAATTAGTCACTACAAATGATTTCTTTCACAAAAGCACACATACACATTAGAAATGGTACAATCTTGCTTTTTCAATTCAGTTTTGAATCATCCCCCTGTACTTTGCTCGATCTGCTTCAGGAATATGCAATGCATCCATTGCTGCGTCAGCAGACACTTTAAAGCTGTTCATCACGTTACGAATTGCATTGAGAGTTGCTCTGTTCTCTCCAATGCCAATTCCCTTTTCCATAACACCTTGGCTCAAATTGCACATTCTGCGCACCTCACTTTCAAGCGTTTGTGTCATCGGAACATCAAATTCCGTTTCCAATATCTCTTTCTTCGTTTCGGGGCTCTTTTCTTCTGAAAGCAGCACTTCCAAGAATTTCAGCAGCCCGCCATAGTTTTTGTCATCCTCATCGCCCAAGCAAATCATTACAGCGCTCATAAGATCGTAGTTCCTGACTTGCTCAACCGCCTCACCAATGATATGCTTTTCCTGTATAGAATACTGCGTAATCGTGTTTCTGCGGTTCTTCGGCGGGTTCATACATACCCAAATCGAGTACACTTTTTTGATTTTGCCGTACTCACCTTTGGTAAATTCTGTGCCATACTGCGCCGAAATCATGCGGCTGCAATAGTAAATTGCTCGTTTCAGCAACGGATACCCCGCATTATAGCGGTTCTGTGCCTCCACATTCAGAATCAGACCAATCAGGCCATCCTCGCTCGGTGCCGTGGCATAAAAGCGAACATCGTAGCGAATTGTTCCCTCGGTCAACGTCACATCTTCCGTGTTCGTTCCGTGGATCGTAGCAGATACGTTTCGGTTGGTTTCATCGGCATCCACGCCGACAGCGCCAATCTGCGGCTCACCCTCAATATATTTCTCCGCAATCTCTCGCACCGTACAGCCGCGATATTCTGGAACGCACTCCTTCATAATAACAGCCAGAATGCTTTTGTTGGCAAGCAGGCGCTTAACGCCTTCATCGTAGCGGGCATCGACATCCACTTGAGATATGCTCTGCGCCAGATAATTTTCTTCCTGCTGCATGGGATAAGCGCCTCCTTTCCTTGCTTTTATTATACGCTGTTTCTTTACTTTTTGCAATAGTGCTGTCCATAGCACAAAAGCGGTCTGTTCACTGTAATATAAACTGTGAACAGACCGCTTTTTCTGTTATGCACCGATTTCTGCATTGTAAGTTTCTGCTGTGCACTCCAGAAACTGTTGGTACTTCATATTAAACTTCACACAGAATTGATATTTTCTACCTAAAACCGTTTCGGTGATGGTTTCCGTGGAAGCATTTTCTTCTTCATCCGACATGGCGACATCGTTTCTCTATGTTTCAGTGCGGTGATTCACCTTATTCATGTTTCAGAGGATGCCCCGCAGCCGATCCAGATTTTCATCATCCAAATAGGCCACCGGGTTGCCATCTTCCGCTCCACTCACATAAGAAGCCAAACCGTCAAGGACATCCTGCCAAGCAATGACATATTAAATCATATATTTTTACTGCTACTATCCGCACTTTTGGTACATCTGGTGACTGGACTTTTCTTAACAACGGCACCTATACTTATACTGTTAATAACAACCTGTTTCCCGTTCTCTTTTGAGAAAACACTTGTATTAACTCTAGTCGGACAATTCTCCAAGCCGCTTTTAGATTTACCTAACTTGATCAGAAAAACTATTTTCCGGCCATTCGATTCATCATTGACACAAAAGACGGTACTGTTGCTTACTGTATCTGTTCCATCTGTACCTGCTTGTTTATTCTTTCTAAAATACACTTATGTTTCTTTACCTAGCAATATCAGTTTCTCTTAATATACACAAATGCCCATCGGCTTTTTGAACCGATGGGCATTTGTGTATATTATGGCTTTGTTGATAATAGCGTTAGTATATCAATTTCTCCAAGTGTAGACCTCTGTATCAACCGTGCCAGCGCTAAGAGACGAGGAAGTAATCACGCGGTTGTCACCGCTCTCCCACATAACGTTTCCGTTCGCGTCCTTTTTGATGAACTTGAACTGGATTTCCGTTCCTGCCGGAACACTCACCGGGAGGAACCATTCGGGATAATTGGGATTCAGCAGCGCTTCTGTGCATTTATCCTGGTCCCAACTACCCAACTCCGGCACATTACCTACAATGTAAATGTTTTCACCGTAGTTGGTTTCAGCTTTCACATGGAAAATCACCTGGTTCTGGTCACCAGACAAGACATTATAGGTAAACGAATTGCTGACAGCATCCCCTTTTGTAACCGTAATGTCATTGTACCCTGCAACTGCATTATCGGGAACATACGTCACGATTTCATTTGCGGTGTTGCTTTCAACCGTTGCTTCGGTTTCACCAAACTTGACCGAGATATTTCCATCAAGTCCATCACCGTAAATGTAAACACGGTTGCCTGCACGTCCCATCGTAGAAACGACATTTCCGATTTCGGGTGCGCTGGCTGTCGCATCGTACTGCCAAACGCCTACTTCACCACCATCCAACGTGATCGATGCCGTAGTGTTGATTCCCGTAGAGGCATAGACGCTGATATTTTCACCGTTCAGCATACCACCGAGGAAGTCCACATACTCACCTTCCGGGAGCAACGTTTCCACATTGTCAATGGTATACGCTTTATCCGGCTGGCGATTTATTGCAACAAGTATAACATCATCATAGAACTTCCGCTCGTAGATAAGGACATCATCATTGCTGTAACGAATCGTGGTAGTACCATACGCAATGGCATCATTTTGCTGACGCAGTTCCGACAGCTTGCCAATCAGCTTGTAGGCCGTTGTATCTGTATCAAACGAACTATCCGTCTGCATGAAGATACGTCCAGAGACATCGCTGCCATCTGCGGGGACAACATATTGCTCCGTACCGTAGTAGATGTTGGGAACACCACGAGATGTCAGCAACGTCGCCAAGGCTGCATTGTAGGTCTTTTGGCTTCTCTGCGTGTAGCCGAATCTCGTCACATCGTGGTTATCGAGGAACGTTACCGCCTGATTTTCGTAGTCATAATCGTCCTGCGTGTACTGCAGCATATTGCCAAAGTCCGCCATCGTTGTCGAGAAGTCGCCAAAGGTCGTGGACGCTGCGCGATAAAACTCGAAATCAAGGTTGTTTATGCCCGTCTGCTTCGGGAAATAGACATACTCATCATATTTGGGGTCAGGCCGCCCGATGAAAAACTCACCGAACTGGGTAATCGTATTATGCGAATCAACCGCATCTTTCAGCCCCTTTGCGAATGCCGCATCCATATGGAGCGTGGCATCATGGCGGATACCGTTTACACCCATATCCGCCCAGAACAGGGTTGCCTGTTCCAGATATGCCGCAACATCCTGATTTTCCTGTGAGAAATCAGCCAACGAGCCGAGATCCTTATAGCGATAGCCATATCGGCTGCTATCATTGCCACGGTCACCCAAACCGTGGAACCATCCATTTGTATCATTCTGAGGATCGGCAATCAAGTTTTCTACCAAGCCATCCCCATTGTAATCATACGGCTCACCATTCTCATCGAATGCAAAGGTACCATCTTCTTTGCGATCCGGCTCGTACAGCTTGCCATCTTCCGGGATATTGTTCGCGGTAGGGTTCATTTCCCGGCTGGTGTGGTTGGTAACGAAATCGATAACCAGCTTAATGCCGTTGGCGTGCAGTGCATCCCGCACTTCCTTGAACTCGTTCAGCGTTCCGAAATGCTTGTTTGTCGCAAAATAGTTGCGAACGTGATAGCCGTGGAAACTCGTCCACCGGTTGAGACTGCCATCGCTTTGGTAGTCGATGATCTCCGTATCACGGTTCTCATACGGAGCGGAGATCCAAACTGCCGTGACTCCCATACCTTTTAAATAAGGGATCTTCTCGATGATGCCTGCCCAGTCGCCGCCTTGGTAGAGCTTCAGATCCTGCCCGGTTCCATCATAGAGCGTTGCATCAAATCCTGCGGGAACATTGTTGGATGTGTCTCCATCATAGAAACGGTCCGTGATGATCTGGTAGACGACATCCTTGGACGTAACTGGTCCCAGTTCCGGAGCCGATGCAGCGGAATCCGCATACACCTGTCTCTTATACACATCTCCGAGCCCACGAGACATCTCAGGATCTC
>ENA-OYYV01001061-OYYV01001061.1-human-gut-metagenome-genome-assembly--contig:-NODE-1061-length-10087-cov-5.357057_pt1 | contig 10087 bp, 10 predicted proteins | sample MGYA00244069_ERZ653462 | MGnify/ENA primary metagenome ERZ653462 (study PRJEB26926, sample SAMN06165170) | human gut metagenome | biome: ENVO:00009003; feature: ENVO:2100002; material: ENVO:00002003...
CGGATACGGAGGATCGGTGGGCGCTCTCAAGTCGATGGGCGCTTTGGAGATGGGTCTTGCCGAGGAGGAACTGCAGCCCCTGGTGGACGCCTGGCGCACCTCCAATCCGAACATCGTGCAGCTTTGGTGGGATGTGGACAATGCAGTGAAAACCACCGTCCGCCAGCGGCTGGACACAGAGACACACGGCATCCGGTTCCGTTATCGCAGCGGGATGCTGTTCATCATTCTGCCTTCCGGCCGGCAGCTCTGCTATGTGAAGCCGAAGATGGGAACAAATAAATTCGGCGGTGAATCCGTCACCTATGAGGGCGTCGGCAGCACAAAGAAGTGGGAGCGCATCGAATCTTACGGCCCGAAATTCGTGGAGAACATCGTCCAGGCCATCTCCAGGGATATTCTCATGTACGCTATGCGGACGCTATCCCACTGCTTTATCGTCGGCCATGTTCACGACGAACTGATCATTGAGTGCAGCATGGATGTCTCCCCGGATGCCGTCTGTGAGCAGATGGGAAGGACGCCGCCGTGGATAGGGGGATTGAATCTCCGGGCGGACGGCTATGAAACCATGTTTTATAAGAAGGACTGAAAAAGGCGGTGCCTATCGTGATGATAAGCACCGCCTACTTTTTAACGGTTAAAGATGTCCTTTACCAGCGGCTTCACCAGACTGCGGATTTTTTTAATGTCATCCGACACCGTCCGCTGCTTGATGCCAAGCTCGTCCGCCATTTCCTGCTGGGTGGCTCCGTCATAGAGCAGACGGAAGATCCTGCCATACTTGGGCTTTATCTCGCTGAGCATGGCAATCAGGTCTTCCAGGATTGTTTCATAGATAACATCTTCCTCAAACGATCCCTCTGCGGCCGGCTCCGCACCCTCATCCATCAGTACGGAGAGGGAAGCGGGCTTATTCCGCTCACGGCTGGCCTCCGAGAAGTGCTTGCACTCCTCACAGCGGTTGCTCTCCGGGCAGCGGATGAGTCGGTCGTTTTTGCCTTTGACCATACAGCGGCCATCCCGGTCTTCCCGTTTGATTTCCGCCCAGATCGGCGCCATATACGCCCGATACTCCTCTTCGGTCGCATCGACCATGACTACCCTGCATTTGCGGTTTCCGATGCGGTGCCAGGTGACGTCTTCCGGTTTGAAGCCAAAATCATGGATGACCTCGTCCGTTACCACCATCGGGATTTGATACTGCTTGTCTTGTTTTTTACTCTGATTTACTTTCATTTCGTGTCCTTTCACCGCTCATCGAGCGGTGGACACGAAGAAAGCCGGCGTATCTGATGACACACCGGCCCCGGCAGCCTTGTGAGGGCATGGCAAGAAAACGGTGGACATCGGATTTTCCTGAACCAGCGCAATAACGCCAGTTTCAGACTTCCGTATGTATCCACCGCTCTGCTTAACGCGCGTACTTCACAAAGCGGATTTGATTTATTTCAAAGGTGTTCCCTTTGATAATTCCATTTTAGCCGCTTTACGCAGGACACGGAATTGTAAGCACATTTCCATGTTTGACGCCTAAAACCCCTGAAAAAAGGCAAAAAAATAGAGCCATACATGACTGCTAAGGTCATATATGGCTCTATCAGGCGCTTTTTATATTATTTTGAGCATGGTAATCGGATTTCCATGTTTTTAATGTCGGCGAGAAAAATTTCAGAGTGAATTTCCCCACGCAGGTACCTCTCCTGCTTCAAAGAAGTTCTAATGCTCTTTTATACAACTGATCCAACTCACATCCGCAGTTCCCACATTCTTCATCCGCCTGTTTGATTGCTGATACCAAAGTGTCTTTATTGGATTTTCCGTCCAGCCATTCCCGCGCCGGGTCAGCTATTAAGTCCCAACCTGACGCAGCAAATTTCTGCATGATAGTTTTCAATTCCTCCATAAGCGTTCTCCTTTCGCCTTGCCTTTATTCCAACAGGATATTACTCCTCCGCTTTCCGGATCGGGTGGCGCACGACCGTTTTCAGCCTACTCACATCACATTTTCTCGGATCGCTCAGATAGATTTCATGATGGTATCTTGTATCCGTAATATCCAGTTCGTAGCCATTTGCTTTCATATAGTCGTGCATTAAATCAACGGTGGCAGGCTCGTCGTCATAAGAGCCGATGTGCATACACTGAACGCATAAACCCTCGTCATATGGGAAAAATGCAACTTTTGAAAAATCCTGTTTTTTCTTTTTCGTTGCTTCCTGAGTTGCCCACTCAAAATCTTCTTTCGTTACGAAGTCCGGAAGCCGGATCATGGAGATAAAGTGCATATCTTCTTTTCTGGCATAGTCAAGACCTTCTGTATTTTCCTGCCACCAAAGCCCTTCAAGGGGTGGCACTACATACTCAAAGAAGCCCTCGATTTTATGAGTTCCCTTGTAGCTCATCTTTATGGTAAAGGCAATTCCATATAACAAGCCGATTGAGCTTTTATACTCCCCGTTTTCCTCATTTGGATTGCCTTTTCCCCGGACTGCGATGTAGTTCATTTTCGGAATCTCTATAATACCAGGCTTGTTCTTCGGCATATAAAATTCCTTGTATTCTTTCTTGTAATCAAAAGCCATTTTCTTTACTCCTTATCAAGCAGTTATTTTTTACGCATATACCTTGTTATTTACGATTAGGTTTTCTTTTAATAGCCAACAGCTTCATATAGTCATCAAATTCTGAAGTATCGGTTGGCTCAAACATCACCCATTTCCCATCACGATATGTCTGTGCTTCATCATATCGCTTGCAAACTGAGTCAGAAAGCATATCTCTTATATCTTCAAATTTTGCTCTTTCGTCTTTTCCGAAAATAATCATAAAACCAACGCAATTACTCTTTGCGTATAGACTGCAAAGCGTTTTACCACCTCTGCGGTACTTATATTCGTAAGTCCAGTTCTTACCGCCTGTGTTCCATAGCCGTTCCATATCGTATTTTTCATCAATCGCCGAACACAGCTCTTGCCAGACCTTAAACAAAGGTTGTCCGAGCAATTCCATCAACGTTGATTGAGTAGGGGCATTTTCAAGCATTGTATCTCCTCCGCATATTTTGATTTATACTTTCTTCTCCATTTCACGCTCAAAGATAAATTGGTATAAAATACTGATAGATATCCTTTTAATCTCTTTCTTCATCTGTGCTTCCTGTAAAAGCCCGACTTAGGAGCCTACAATGGACTCGCACCATGCTCCTGCAGGAACGCTTGTATTTCTGGTATTTCCTTTGAGTTCATGTGCATGAGTACAAAACGATACCAGATGTGATCATCATTACTGAATCGGAACTGATGCCCGGAGCGCTGAATCAGGTAATCGCTCATGTCCCAGGGAAGATGGGCAGCCAGACACATCAGCACCACATTGTTAAGCGTTCCTGATGTTTCGCCGTTAATTATATTCCCGATAGTCTTTTCGGTGATCATTGTCCTGCGGGACAGTTCTGCTTGGGAGATACCTCTCCATTTTAGCAGTTCTTTCCACGCTTTTGTATAATTATTGGAAAGCCCATCCAAGACTCTGGCCTCCTCCATAACTGTATCACGGATGAGTTTCTTCCGGCTTTCCGCATCAAGCTCGCCGTTTTCTCCCTTATATACAATTTCAAAATCAATAGGAGAGCCTTTGTCGCGGTTCAGAAAACATTCCCGGTGATAGCGTTCCTCGACCTTGCCCCGGATGGACAGGTCAAATGCCAAACAGCACTCGTCCACATGATAACGCGCGTAGGGCGTCATTTGAGTCTCGCCGTTTTCATCCTGAATCACATATCTGGGGTGATTCAAAACGAAATGCGAATCAATGTAGACATAATGGCCGGCATCTTTCAGCTTGGGATTGATAATGCTCTGGATGGCGGCGTCTTTCGCCGGAATGGAATAGGTCTGGTTGTGCTTGATCGAACCCTTCTTATAAGTGTGGGGCTTGACGTAATGGCCGTCTATGTAAATAAAAGCCCCCGCCGCTTCCTCATAGCCGGCGTCAATCATACGCAGCTTTGCCGCCGTTCGGGAAACCATAAAGAAAGCGGCTAACTCATCGATGACAAAGGGCATCAATTCACACAATTCAAAAATACCCAGTTCATCGCGGTATTTCCGGATCATCGCGGATGCCTGACGCTTGAACATGGCAAGCGGCATCTGGATGCGGGGAGCAAGGGCGTTCGCCTGCCATTCCATCCACTTTGTATCGTCATTATTGGGGTCTTCTACACCGCCGACCACTTTACACTTGATTTGGGTCGCATCTTCGTTATATAGCTGTTCCAGCGCAAAAGCCTTTTTATGGAGTTCCCAATGGACACATTCGTGAACAATAGTATTATTGTAAGCGCCAAGGTTCCGCTGGAAAGCTACATTCGGGTCAACGATAACAGTTCCCGGCATGACGTGCTTTACCGTCTCTGCTTTTTTCTCTCCATCGTACAGTTTGGCGTCTGTTTCACGAAAATAGATCTGCCCGAAAACACTCATATCCTCCGATATGCGGTGCTGCACTACTGTGAGTTTCATCCGTCTTGCCAGCTCAGAGGGATTGACCCACGTCGGCTGAAGGAGTGCTTCTTTGTAATACTTCCGCAGGAAAGCCTCCGCTTCCTTTTCCAGGTCATCCTTATAAATGATTGGAACAAGCGCATTGGACATCGGACGTTTCTGGTGGTTCCGCCTGTTGTACACGCAAACATCGTATATTTCCAGGTCGCTCAGTTTACGGTCCAAATCTCCACGGCATCGAATCATAAACCACTGGTGCGCCGCCTCGGATTCATCGTTATGGTAGCGGTCTTCATCATGGATAATAAGCGTGGCATCCATAACTACATCGAATTCTATGGCCGAGCCGGGGAGGTCAGATACATCGACAAACTGCAAATCTGTATCGTAAAGTTCAATTTCGCCGACATTTCGGACTCTGTTGAGGCGCAAATCAAGAACAGAGGGGTCAACAGAAGGAAGAAATTCCTCAATCGCCCTCCACATCTGATTATCGAGGTTATTCTCAACATACTCCTTGAATGATCGGCTTTGTCTCATATGAACGCCCCCTACAGTGAAAAATGTAGGCTTTTCTCATTCACCACTCAGCGTAAATGCCGTTAATATTTAGCTGTCTTTCGCCAATTGGCAATACCTTTATAGCCTTACAATAATGCATCGTTTAAATACTCTCTGACTCGTTGTTCCAGTTCTTCTGCCGTAAAAGCGCAGGGCTGAAGCCGCTCCGCCCACGCACGGCCAGGATGTAAGCAATCCCAAAGAGGCATCCTGCCCCTATGACGGCCTTTTCCGGGATCGTGGTTACCAAAGCCGTCCAAAACGCGGTTCCATACCGGTTTAAACCTCTCAATCAATAAAGACTCCGTCAATGGAATCCAGATATCGTCTACGGAAAGAAATCGACAACGGAAGTCCTCCAATTTTAGATTTGTTGCAGCATCCAGGGATTTGGCATGGTCGGTTAACCGTTTGAATAACGCCGTTCCGGGATCAACATCATCGCCTTGTCCACCTTTCCTGGCACCGTCAGGAACCGCCTTCCCCACATAGATGGGGCAGGCATACTGGCCGTTGCGGTTTACTTCTGCGAGAACTTCATAAGCAGGAAAGTCGCCCAGATAGTACAGTGCATATACTCCGGCTCCGATGAATGGCTCTGGCGGCAAAGGATACGTCTCAGACTCCAAAAGAGCATTTGCTACGCTTGCGCCCAAGTGCCGTTTATCCAGTGGGTTGAAGGGTTCAAATACCGGATAATCTGATTTCTTAGCCATTGTGTTTCACCAGTCCTTTCATCTGTGTAATGACGGAGTCGCCGACTGCCTTCGCTAATTTCACAGGCACCGCATTTCCGATTTGTCTCATACTCTCAGTCCAGGATGCACTAAAGATATAATCATCCGGGAAAGTTTGTATCCGCGCACTTTCTCGAACTGTATAGTAGCGGACACTGCCATCATCCAGTACAACCATGTTTTCGCCGCCGGGCACGCCGTGTGCGCCAGCCTTGATAGTCTTGGACGGTTCGTCCATTTTACTGCCTGAATGCCCCGCATAAATCCGGGCGCCATCTCTGAACTCATGATTATAGTAAGCACCAACCCCATGCTCATCGGCGGGATTAGGCAAGTCTCCAATCGCATCTCGAACGGTCTGCCACCTCTGCAGCGGTGTGTCCGTTTCCTCAACAGCACGACGTACTGAACGCAGTTGTGCTGTTGACAGCGGCATTTCGCTCGGCTTTTTCATGTCGTGTTCCTGCCAATAATCACCGGTAACCCACTTGGAATATAGCAAAGATTCCTGTGAGTGGGTAGCATTCGGAAAGCTCCAGCTTATATTGCTGTCACTTCTGAAGCCTACGATAATAACACGGTGCCGGGATTGCGGCACACCGTAGTCAGCGGCATTCAGCAATCGAAAAACAACATTGTAGGACAGACCATCGTCATGCCCGGCCGTGTGGTGCTTTTCCAGCAGCGACATGTGTTCTTCCCATGTCATATTCTCTTTTTTTACGATCTCCGGGTGCTGAAGCTGTAGCAGAATATAATTAAAGTAGGAGCTAAAAGACTTCCTTAAAAGCCCTTTTACATTTTCAAATATAAATGCTTCAGGCTGCGTCTCGCGCACAGCGCGCACGGCTTCAGGAAACATATCCCGCTTATCATTGTAGGCCTGATGCTTTCCGCCTAACGAAAATGGCTGGCACGGTGGTCCTCCAGCAACAAGTTGGATACTCCCCGTATAGCCATTATAATTTACGGTTCTTACATCCGTTTGGTATACCTTCCAATCTCTAACGCCCGGATATCCATTTGCGATATTTTCCTTGATGTTTTCGCAAGAGGCCTTATCCCACTCAAAAAGAGCCTTATGGTCAAATCCCGCCTGCTGCAAGCCAAGTGCCAATCCGCCCGTCCCGCTAAATAATTCTATCGAATTCATAATACCTCAATCCTGTCTTTCCGTGGTAAAAAGTAATCTATTTTGCATCTTTGACATATTCAACTATGTCTCCGAAATCCGCATCTAACACAGCACAAATCTTCTCAAGCACTGACATGGTCACTTCCTGGTCTTTCTTCATACGGGTAACCGTGTTGGGTGCAATATCTGCGGCCCTGCGCATTTCAGCGACACTCATGTTTTTATCTATCAACAACTTCCAGAGTCTGTTATATGAAACTGCCATACCTATCCTCCAACTCTTACAGCCACAAACGGCAATACTGACTCTTCAACCATCAAGAGAACTTAATAGATATTGTACCACATGACAGCCCTCATTACAATAGCTTTTCGCATTAAATTGCGAGTTTTTACCCTCTCGATTCGAGAACGCTTGTTCCTGTATGTTGATAGCTCTCTAAAAAGAAACCATAGCACATCTTAACGATAGCCCTACTCTGTAACGATAGCTTTTCTATCGTTACAGAGTACCACCAAAATGGTGAACCGCCTTGTCAAAACCGCCATTTTGCCTATGCCACCACAGTGTTGAAAATAGAAAAACCGCCCAGAAACGGCGGATTTACGGCATTTTTGAGGGTATGGAATTGTATCAATCTCGGCGTGGTTTTGTCTAAGAACTTAAGTCCAGCCAGCTTATCCTGAAAAGCTGATAGTTTAGATTTTCGTGTTCGCTCAACTGTAATTTCCTTAATCTCATTTAATTCTGACTTCAAATCATCCAAGAACAATGGGTCGATAACCTTATGTATGTTTTGGATAGAAGTGTAATGCATACCCCCTGCCCTTCTGGTGTCTGGATTTAATGTACTCTCGAATACAGCACCAAAAATTGTAGGCGATATATCTGACCAATCAAAATCAGCACTGGCATTATTCAACAATACATCTACTATCTTCTCGTTAAATCTTGGGATTTCAATATTTTCATCCGCAAACAAACCACCATTCACATATGGGAATGCTGCTAAAGCATCATCCATATATGGGTCTCTATCCTCTAGTTTTGTATCAAGAACCTTAAATAAATCTATCAACCCTCTACGGACATCATTCATATCTTTGTCAGCAATAGCTTTTAGATAATTGTGGAACATATTATGTCCACCAAAGATACCTGCATCTTCCGCATAAAGACAGAATACCAGTCGAACACAGAGCATATTCAAGCTTTTCAGTGTATCTTCATCCTCAGGATTTTTATACTGTTTCAGAATTTCATCATATAAAACTCCTACAAGCTCACCAGCCTGTAAAGAAATTTCCATTTCCTTCTTGATATTATCGTCCTCAGTATCCACCAGGAATTGCAATCTGTAATACTCTGTACCTAAATCAGCTAACATTACAATCTCCGGTTCACCTGACGGTTGTTCCATATCATAAATATTGAACTCACCAAAATTACAGGTAACAATCCATCTTGGATGCTGTGATAAAGGTAGCTCTGTTACATATCGTTTTGCCTGCTGGAATGGAGTAAGTAAACTACCATCCGATTGTTTAATTGGCTTTCTTAAATCTTTTCCTAACCCCTTCTGCTCAATCAATACCTTAGTGGCTGGTATCGTTCCATCAATAAATGAAGTATGGTCCAGATGTACTTGTTCCTCAAATGAAATAAACTGCTCAGGATGCTCAACCCCATAGACATCCCTTAATAAACTGAGCCAAAAAGGCTGACTCATACCTTTTTCATATCCCTTATCTTTCCAATCCTCAGCGAATTTTTTCGCTGCGACTCTCTGCTGTGCATCTGTCATTATATGTAATTACTCCTATGAATATATTTTGCCAAAATCATAATCTAAGTATATCATATTCTCTTACAAAACACATTAAGAAAAAAGAGATAACCCGATGAGCTGAAGCGATTTGCGAACCAACGTGCTTTCTCAAGTGATAAAGTCCAGCTCAATTCGTATACTCCTACTCTGTCATGGTTTTCAATTCTCTTTTCTTCTGTTAACATTTACATTCTCCTTCGTAACTAAACAGACCTCAATAAAATCAATATCATTTCAAATTATGTCACTAAAACAATACAATAATCGTGACAACGTAATTACATGTTCATATCGAATCCTTAACAAATCACGATCAAAACAATTCAAACATAATTCCAACTCAAATAGAGAATTACATAATATAACCAACAAGCCAATATACTATTTCTAACCCGAAAGGAATTATAAAATATGGAAAATACTACCTGCCCAAAAGATATATATGATATAATTATAGAAAATCTCACAAATGAATGGAGACTTTCTATGTCAAATAAAATACCAAAAACAGAATGGGCAAGACCAATATATTCAAAAAAACAAATTAACAAAGCAGGTCAAATAATAGCAAATTCAGATTCATCACAAGAAGATAGAAACAATGCTTTGGAAATAATAAATAACTGGCGAGCTACACACGCATATCCTTTACATGTAATAAATGCAGGATTAAGACGAGGAAATCCAAATGCTATTGTTGTACAAAGATTAAAAAGGTTAGAGTCAATAACAGGAAAGATAGAAAGATTTCCTGAAATGCAATTATACAAAATGCAAGATTTAGGTGGATGTAGAGTTATTGTAGATACAATAGATCAGGTATATGATGCAGTATCAAGATATAAAAATTCTCGTATACGTCACATTTTAAAACGTGAATATGATTATATTCAAAATCCAAAAGAATCAGGTTATAGAAGTTATCATATGGTATATCAATTTCAAAGTGACAAAATTGAAACATATAACAAGAATATGTTAATAGAAATACAGTTCAGAACAAAATTACAACATATATGGGCTACTGCTGTTGAAATGATGGGTATTTACACAAAGACAAATTTGAAATCAAGTATCGGAAATAAGGATATTCTTAGATTTTTTACATTGATATCATCACTATTTGCCATTAAAGAAAATATGCCAGTTTGTCCAAACACTTCTGAATGGGCTGATGAATTGATTCGTGAAATTATGGAAATTGATAAAAATAGTAATATAATTATGAAATTGAAAGCTATTAATCAAGCAGTTCAAATAACTGAATATCTGTCTCTTATACACATCTCCGAGCCCACGAGACATCTCAGGATCTCG
>ENA-OYYV01001073-OYYV01001073.1-human-gut-metagenome-genome-assembly--contig:-NODE-1073-length-9994-cov-6.315022_pt1 | contig 9994 bp, 5 predicted proteins | sample MGYA00244069_ERZ653462 | MGnify/ENA primary metagenome ERZ653462 (study PRJEB26926, sample SAMN06165170) | human gut metagenome | biome: ENVO:00009003; feature: ENVO:2100002; material: ENVO:00002003...
TCCTGAGATGTCTCGTGGGCTCGGAGATGTGTATAAGAGACAGCTGTATAAACAGGGTGTTAAGCAAACGCTCACCGACAAACAGAAGCGGCAGTTTCTGACGGGTGCTTCCATCCGGGAAGTCCATGCCATGCTCAAGACTGCTTTTTCCTATGCCGTTGAGTGGGGTCTGCTCCTCAAGTCACCGATTCCGAGAGAAGCCCCGAAATCGACCTCGGAAGAACGTGCCATCTGGGACGAAAAGACCATGCTTGCTGCGTTGCAGACCATGACCGACCCTACGCTCCACCTTGCTGTTCATCTGAGCATGATTCTCTCGCTGCGTGTCGGAGAGATCCTTGGCTTGCAGCCGGGAGACATCGACTTCGATGCAGCGGATGGACGTGGGACCATCACGGTCGGCAGGAGCTTACAGCGCACCGAAAAGGCTGCACTGGAAAAGACCGACCCGAATCAGATCTACCACATCTTCCCCGACCAGCGTGAGGGCAGCAGCTCCGCACTGGTGCTGAAGAAGCCGAAAACCAAGAAATCCAGCCGCACCCTTTATCTGACGAGACCCTTGAAAGAGGAACTGCTGGCTTGGCTGGAAAAGCTCCGTCAGGACGAGCTTGCCATGGATGGCAGATATCGCAACTGTGGCCAGCTCTTCCGCCTGCCCAACGGTATGCCTGTTGCCCCGGAAGCCCTTTCTAAATGGTACCGCACTTGGCGTGCAGAGCACCCGGAGTTTGAGAAGATCGTGTTCCACGGTCTGCGCCACTCCAGTGCCACTTACCAGTTGATTGAATCCGGCGGCAACATTAAAGCCGTGCAGGGCAACACCGGTCACGCCACCACCGGCATCCTGATGGACACCTACGCCCACACGCAGGACAAGCCCCGGTTGGAGCTGGCTGAGAAGCTGGAAGCAGACTTCTACTCGCAGGACATCGGTTCCCCCAAATCCGGCTCTGTGCCGGTAAAAGAAAATCTGCCGGACAGCATCCAGATCACCCCGGAAGGGATGCTGAAAGTTGTCCGACAGATGAACCCCGAGCAGCGGCGTGAGTTTACCCGCCTGCTGTTCGCCTGAAAAAAGTATGGAAAAAACGCTCACGATGCACAGAATGCAGACAATGCAAGGAAAAACACGGCTTTCCCGCCGGTGTACAAAAAGTGTGCAAAAGTGTGCAGAGCCCCAGAAAATGGAAAATCCCACGAGGAATCTTACGATTCTTCGTGGGATTTTGGTGCGCTCGAGGGAACTCGAATCCCTGGCCCTCTGATTAAAAGAGCAGACAGGGCACATATCTCAATTTATAGAGGTTGCGCTATATCGCCATTTTATAGCTAATTATCGTGTTTTCCGACCGTGCGGTTTGTGCATCCAGTGCCGGATCATGCTGTTACGTGGACAGCATTTTCCCGGACGGCATCAATGGTTTCCATCAGCTCACTCCCTGTTTTGCCATCAAACAGGCGGGTAAACAGGATGGGCTGGTCAAAGGGTGGTTTCATCAGAACCGCTTTGCTTTCCACATAACCGTTCTGCTCGATGTAATGAATGACCTTCTGAACAAACGCGATCTGCTTTGCATTCAGTGATTCGTCATTGATAAATTTTGAAAATGCCTGCATGGCAGCATCGTGGTCCAGCTTTGCCACTTTACGCACCAGCAGACCAAAGGGCGTATCCCGAAACTCCCGTGCATAGTCCTCTTTGCTGCCCAGCTCACAGGTAAAGATATGTTCCAGCTCGGTGTAGTCGCCCCGGGAAAGCGGAATGTTCTGGGTCAGCTTGTGGATGGCCAGCGTATCGCTGCGGTGCTCCATGATGTAGCGGTTCACACGTTCCCGGTACTCGCCGAAATCGTAGCCGGAATCCAGCGTTTTGCCCTCGGTCTGTTCCAGTACCGGGTCGGCAAGGGCCGTGTAGACAGGCTTTTGCCCCTCGCCGCCCTCCACCAGAAACTTGATGAGTTCCCGCAGCTCCTGCCGCATTTCCTCAAAGTGGAGCAGATCATGCGAGGTCAAAAATTCGTCTGTCTGCACCTCCCGGATGAGGGGCAGCTTTGCCTGCACCTGCGGGATGGTAGCCTTCCCTTCCAGCATTGCCGCTGTGCTGCGCAGCTGTTTCTGGGCGCGGCCCAGCCCCGGGAGACCTTCCAGTTCACAGAGCAGCAAGCCATACACAAAGTTATCGAACCGCTTGGCGGCTTCATCTTTGTCGTCCAGCGAAATAAGCGGTGCAACTTCCCGCATCAGGGTGCCCTTGTCCGTTTCGGTCAGGCTGACAAAGGCTTCCGGCTTTTGATAGTGTTCCACGGCCTGTCGGTGCAGCCGCACGGATACCAGCTCCGGGTTCAGCGCTCCCACTTCGGCACGGCAGGTCTCCGTTAAGATCTTGCGCCAGTTCTGGTATTTTTCGCCCCCATAGGCTCCATCCTGCAGCGCGGCGGCGATCCGCACCTGCTTGCAGAAAATGCTCTCGGACAGGCTCTTGGTGTCCGCGCTCTCGTAGCCGTTGGGCTTCTGCCGGAAAAATTCAAAGTTGCCGCAGTAGTCGAAGATCAGAAACCGCCGTTTGCCCGTATATTCGCCGTCGATGGCATCCACGCAGGCAAGGGATGGGCAGAGCCGCGTACCACGGCCGATCATCTGCCAGAACTTCGTTTTGCTGCGTACTTTTTTGAAGAACACCAGATTCACACACTCCGGCACATCGATGCCCGTATCCATCATATCCACCGAGACCGCAATAAACGGCGGCTTGTCCGGCTGCTTGAAGTCGTCAATGATGGACTGTGCATAGGCGTCGTCGCAGACCACCCGCTGGATGAATCCCGGGTACTGGGTCTCCAGCTGCGGGTAGAGCTTGCCAAAACGTTCCCGGATAAACTCCGCGTGGCGCTTGTTCTGGGCAAAGATGATGGTCTTGCCGATGCGGTCGCCGCCCGCCGTCTGGATGCCCCGTTCCATCAGGTCTTGCAGCACCGTGTCCACGGTGTTGGCGTTGAAGATGAACTTATTCAGCTTTTCGGATGGGATAAAGGTGGGCAGGGTGTCGTCCTCGGCAAAATCGTCCTCGTAGCGAGCCTTATCCTCCGGTGAAAGCTGGTCGTAGTGGATGCCCTCTTCTGTGAATTTCGTCTTGACCTCGTAGTTGTAGTAAGGCACCAGCACATGGTCGGTGTAGACCGCCGTGTCGTAATCGTAGGCGTAGGTGGGGATGCCGTGCTCCATCTCGAAAAAGTCGTAGGTGTTGCGGTCCACGTCGGTTTTCGGGGTGGCGGTCAGACCCACCAGAACGGCATCGAAATAATCAAAAATGGCGCGGTATTTCTTGAAAATGCTGCGGTGGCTCTCGTCCACGATGATGAGGTCAAAATGCGCAGGGGAAAACAGCGGCACGCCGTCCTTGGTCTTGGCGTTGTCGATGGCGTTGAGCATGGTGGGATAGGTGGAAAACACGATGCGCGTAGCCTTATCGTCCTTAGAGGAGCATAGGTTGCACAGCGACTGGTCGGGCAGATACTTCTTGAAGTCGTCCTTTGCCTGCTTGACCAGCGCGGTGCGGTCTGCCAGAAAGAGCACGTTGGTTACATGGCCGCCGCGGCTCAGCACATCGGTCAGACTGGATGCGGTGCGGGTTTTGCCCGTGCCAGTAGCCATGACCAGCAGATTGCGCCGGAAGCCCTGCGCGATGTGGGCGCAGACAGCCCGGATGGCGTTTTTCTGGTAGTAGCGGTCGGTGATTTTATCGTCAATTTCGATGGTGTCCAGCGGCTTTTTCTCGGCGCGGCGGTTCATCAGTTTCTGTAAATCGTCCTTGCAGAACACCCCGCTCACAGCACGCTGTGGGCCGCTCTGCTCATCCCAGAAATAGGTGGTGTAGCCGTTTGTGGTAAACAGCATCGGACGGCGGCCAAACTTCTGCTCCAGACAGTTTGCATAAAGCTGAGCCTGCTTGCGCCCGATGTTGGGGTCTTTGGTGCTGCGCTTGGCTTCAATGACCGCCAGCGGCAAGCCGTCCTTGCCCATCAGCACATAGTCTGCATAGCCCTTCTGCCCCAGCACGCCGTTCATGTTGTCCACTTCGTACTCGGTGCGCACATCGGCGTCCGGCCCGGTAAACTTCCAGCCCATGGCCTTGAGGTCGATGTCGATGATCTTCTGCCGCGTCTCGGCCTCGGTGAGGTCTGCGGCGGTGAAACTGCGGCTCTGCTGGTTCTGCTGTTTGCTGGCCGTGTACGCCGCCGAAAGGCTCTCCACCTGCTTGCGCAAGGCTTCCAGTTCGGCATCCTTCTGGGACAGTAAACTTTCCTGTTCCCGGATTTTCTTTTCGTCCAGCGTTACCTTTTCGCCGGGGATGGCCGTTTCATCAAAGGAGCGCTCCACATAGTCCGTGCCGTAGCAGTAATCTACCCACTGGATGAAGTCGAACAGCCCCCGCAGGCTGAACACTGCATCCGCCGCCGACACGCTGTGCCCCGTATGTACCGCCAGATTGCCCGCTTTCACGATGCTGGGCAGCACGCTCCACACATCCCGGTCCACCGCGAACCGGAAGCTCGGCTCGTGCAGCAGGGATTGCAGGTTGTCCTTGTAGGGCATCGTGATGGTTTTATCTGCCGCATACACCCACTTCACCGCCAGCTCCAACGCCTTCCGACACCCCACCGCGCACATCGCCGGGGAGGTGGAGAACACTTTCTCGGCCTCGATGGCAGAATTGGCGAAGAGGGAGTATTCGGGATGGGTGGAGAGATAGGAGAAGTTGGACATGGGGAGGGCTCCTTTCGATTAATTTATCTTCTTTGTGCAACTAGCTGTGTCATGACAAATTCACCATATTTTGTAAGAGACCAATACGTCTGATCAGAGTGCTTTTTCTCACTTAGCTGGATATATCCTAGAGCTTTAAATTGAACGCAGATCATCCCAAAAGAAGAATCAGTTATATTATCCACCGAAACATCTGAATATTCTGAAGTGACATTATTAGGCTTTTTTCTTGCCAAATTCTCAAAAACGCCTCGCATATCAGATTCGCTTGCTTCATTTATTAAAATCGGAGAAACCTCTGCAAATAACTCATTCCATGTTACATCTATTTCTCCCACAATATCTATGTAGCTACCTCTATACGTTCTAGCACTATAATCAAATCCTAGCGTTACCAAATCATCGCCCTGTTTAAGCATTGCTGTCCCTTCCGGGGCTTCCACACTGATTTTTTCTATTTTCTTTCTCAAGGCCTCGTTTTCTTTTTGAAGCCGTGCAATCTCTTTTACGGATTTTTCGTCAACTGCACTGCCTGCTTTTACCCATCCTTCTGCTGGGAAATTTTTCATTAGTTTTACCATGCTTCGAGACACGACAGAACCAAGTTCGGCCGGTGTTTCCCAGAACTTGACCAATTTCTTTTCTGCAAGATTTTTAAATTCTTCTAGTTTCTTTTTTCCCTCATCAGTCTGCTCGCTTTTTCCAGTTGGTATGGATGCTGGATTTTTATGTATAAATGAAATGATGGGCTTCCCTGTTTTAAGAGCATATTCAAATTCCATTTGAGTATAGCTAATCCCCTCAGGACCAACACTTCCATACCGACCACCGATAATTAAAATATAGTAATCACAATCATCAATGACGCGCTTAATAAGAGACCATTGATCTTCGCTGGATGCCGGAAAGAGTTCCATACCTGCTGGAATACAATCAAGTTCCAAAAGAGCTTGCATCACTTCTTTGCGCTCATCTTGTAGGTCATCATAAGTCGAACTAACAAAGACCTGATATCTTTTATCAGTGGTAATCATCTTTTTTCTCCGTTCCTGATAATTTTATGCCCATCCCAATTCTGCCGCAATTATTCCCAAGCACACACAAAATGCCTGTTGCTGATGTTCCGCATCCAATTTATTCACAGCTTCACACAAATCATGGGTTGCCTTCATAGCCTTTACAACTTCTGCGCTCTGGTTCTGCTGATACTGCCACATTGTCTGCGGCGGTATCGATTGATAAAAGTCCTGATTTACATAGGATGGATTAAACATCTGATTATAGAACTGGTTCATCGTATGTGCTCCTTTCGTATTGTTGAAATACCATGGTTTTCTTCATTGTAACATACTCCTTATGGCATTTCAACGTTTTATACAGGATGCCAATTTTGACGTACGATTTAGAGTTTTTGTCTGAATTGTGGTTTCCTCTGGGGAACTCCTTCCGTCACGGCTATCGCCGTGCCACCTTCCTCAAAGAGGAAGGCTTTTCTTCGTGCCGGAAACTTTCCCTCTTTGCCAAAAGGCTCCCTCCGTGAGGGGGCTGTCGCCGCTAGGCGACTGGGGGAGTTCCCCAAAATACTTCTGTATTGGGTCATTTCTGTCAATTACGGTCTTTCAAGGGCCATCGTGCGAACTATTCAGTATAATCTGTCACTCCATAGGAAAATCTTTTAGCCCATACTCGGTACACTTCATTTGCCGCATTTCAATATTGTGATTTTTGCATAGTTCTTTTATAGTTGCCTTTTGCGCTTCTGGAATCTTCGCTCCGAAATATATTTTAGACGGTTTCTCGAACCAGTGCAACATTCCTTGACCTGCCAATTTCCCCTCGGCATCTTCTTGCTTTACCATTTCTAAACCGAGATTTATAATCAGACGCCATTCTTTTTCATATGCCCAGTCATCCAGCTTGCTCATGGCAAAGTAATCATATAACGTAAATGACGGCTGTTTATGTTCTGCCATTCGCTCTTCCATAAGTGCTATTGCATTTGGAAGGCTTGGAGCATACTTCACCGGAAAGAGACGATTCTTTATATATGGATCTACTATTTTTGAAATGTCGTATTCAAAGCAAATTCCTTTATGCTCATTGGCGTAATGGCTCCACATCGGAAGGTTCGTCAGCTTTTCTGAAAAGCTCGCAACACGCAAGGCGGTTTGAAGAGTATAATTAAAGTATTGGTTTAATTCTATAAGTTGTTTTTCCGCCGTACTACGAATAGCCTCTCTGGTAGCTTTCTTTTCACCATCAGAGCAATCTGTCATTTTTAAAAAATGTTCAACAAGTTGTTCAAACCAGCTCTCTTTTGAAAACACTTCTTCAGGTAATTCTTTTCCCCAAATTTTTTCAAACGCCTTTTTGTACGCTATCGAATCAAAATAATCACTTAAACTTGAGCTCAACATCAATGAACTTGAATCGAATGGGTCATTTAGGCCTCCAATAAATGGAATATATATCAGACCCAGAAGTTCATCTCGAACAAAATTCATGTTATTTCCAGGTCTGAATCGATAAAGTTTTTGTGGCAGATTTTTCTCCTTAAGTTCCAATGCTTGTCTATGATCTTCCACTTCGCCAGATAAATATAGTCTTAAAAACTCATCTTTCCAATCCATGAAAATTCTCCTCACCCAAAATATTCCTGCATCAGCGCCTTTTTCATCAATTCCAGCTTTTCAAGGCTCTGCTGTACAGTCTGCTTCTGCTGGTCTACACGCTCCACAAAAGCAGCAAATCTTTCTTGCTCATCCAAAGGAACATCAATTATTAGTTCATCATGAAATTTGTTTCTATTCAAAGTCGGAACACCTGTTCCTTCTGTAAAACGTGATAAATCAAATAGCTCCAGCAAATATTTCAAATACACAACATCATTTCCGTGTAAATTCAAAGAAAAAAGTGTTGTGTTTAATGGCCAGAATTCCCCTTTTTCATAAAAAACTTTACCGATTGTTCCTGAGCGTCCAGTAATAACACCTCCGCCTTTAACTTTTGAAATATCATGATAACCTAGCACTCCATTAGAGCCATAAACCGGTATCATTCCATCGCTTTTACGTTCTTGAACCGGCAAGTCAAAGCCTCTTTGCATTTTAACCACATCAACAAATTTAGTCACAGGGAGATTTTTCGTGTTTCCTATTGGGTCTCCAAACATCTCCACAAACCGTGCCTTTACCAGTTCGTCCAGTTTAGCAAGCTGCTGTTTGCGTAAAAGAATTAGATGATTGACCATTAGAAAGATTTTAGATGTCTTCTGTTGTTCATCCATAGGTGGAATAGGAAACAATTCTTTTCCAAGTTCAGTGGCGGAAATCGCCATCTTTATGCCACTTCCATTGGCGGATTTATTGTAATCTTTTAGTCGATTTTTTAGGAGAAGATTGAAATACTCAATGTTATATACGTTTGGTTTTAATCGAATTTTCATAATGGAGGGGTGCATAATGCCTAATGGAGCGTTTTCGGGCACTATAAAGGTTTCTCCTATAGTACCCCGGCAGCTGACAATAATATCTCCGGGTTTTATGGTGAACCTTTTTAGTTCATAGTATTTATTTTTATCAACAAAACGATTTTTTCCATCAAGTGTTTTTTGAATGGCATGTTTTTGTTCATAAACCATACAGTAAGCGTCTTCCTCGTCTACAAAACATTCGTTTTTTAGACTACTGCCAAAAGGGCCAATAAACATTTCTTCGACATTATTTTTCAATGGCTCTTTTTTATATTGATTTTTCGCCATCACACCATCTCCTCCAACTCTGCCAACCCCTTGGTGATCTCCATTTCCAGCTCATGCAGGTCGGCAAGGATCTCCGTAGTCGAGGGGTACTCCACCGGCACATACTCGGTCTCTTTGTACTTATTGATGGATAAATCGTACCCGTTGGCGGCAATTTCTTCTTTGGGCACAAAGAAGCTCTGCTCGGTGCGCTTGCGGTCAGTTTCGGCATCGAGGTTCTGGAACCGGGCGATGATGTCCGGGATGTCGTTTTCCTTCACCTCGGTGCGCTTGTCGTCCAGCGAGAAACCGTCGGCTTTCATATCGTAGAACCACACCTTGTCGGTGCCGCCCGCGCCGGTCTTGGTAAACACCAGCACCGCTGTGGACACGCCTGCGTAGGGCTTGAACACGCCGGAGGGCATGGAGATGACCGCCCGCAGCTGGTGGTTTTCAATCAGTTCTTTTCGGATGCTCTGGTGCGCCTTGCTGGAACCGAACAAAACGCCGTCCGGCACGATGCAGGCGCAGCGTCCGCCGGTTTTGAGCATTCGCAGGAAGAGCGCAAGGAACAAAAGCTCCGTCTTTTTGGTGTTGGTGACAGCCTTCAGGTCATCGTTGATGCTCTCGGCATCCACAGTGCCCTTAAACGGCGGGTTCGCAAGGCAAATGGTGTACTTGCTGCAAATGGAGTTCTGCTTCGACACGCTGTCCTTGTAGTCGATCTCCGGGTTCGTGATGGAGTGGAGCATCAGGTTCATGGCCGAAATGCGCAGCATGGTGCGGTCCATGTCAAAGCCGGTGAACATTGGGCCGGCAAAATGCTGCCACTGCTCCGGGGTCATGCTGTCCTCGTAGTGGGCGCGGAGGTACTGCGCGCTGGACACCAGAAAGCCCGCCGTACCGCAGGCGGGGTCGCAGATGAAGTCGTCCGGCGTGGGCTGCACCAGCTCCACCATCATGTCACGGATGTGCTTGGGCGTGCGGAACTGGCCGTTCTGCCCTGCTGTTGCCAGCTTGCCCAGCATATACTCGTACAGGTCGCCCTGCATATCAAGGTCGGCAATGTCGTGGGTGTAGAGATCCTCCAGCCCGGTGATGATCTTCTGCAGCACCTGCGGCGTGGGGATCAGGAACATGGCATCGTCCATGTACCGCGCAAAGGCGGTGTTGCCCTCATCCGGGCGGGTAGGGTCGTCCTCGATCTCCACCAGCTCACCGTTTGCGTCAAAGTCCGGCAGACGACCATATTTCATCTTTTTGATGGCAGGGAACACCCGCTGCTGCATGGTCAGGAAAATTTCGCGGGAGTCCTTGTCCTTGAAGCGGCTCCACCGCATGGACTGCCCTGCTTCGCTGGCCGGGAAGATGTGCTCCATCTTTTCGCCCGCCATGTTCTCAAAATCTTCGGTGGCAAGCTCTTTCTCGTCCAGCGACCGGATGAACATGAGATAGGTCAGCTGTTCAATGCCGGTCAGCGGATTGGTG
>ENA-OYYV01001076-OYYV01001076.1-human-gut-metagenome-genome-assembly--contig:-NODE-1076-length-9982-cov-9.315604_pt1 | contig 9982 bp, 22 predicted proteins | sample MGYA00244069_ERZ653462 | MGnify/ENA primary metagenome ERZ653462 (study PRJEB26926, sample SAMN06165170) | human gut metagenome | biome: ENVO:00009003; feature: ENVO:2100002; material: ENVO:00002003...
AACCGAGGGTGCGGCGGGGGGGGGTGGTACTTTTTTCTCTTTGCGTGGCCGAAGAATGTTCTGGCCCATTGCAATGCTGACGAAATAGCCAGCCTTTTTCGCGTTGTCGAAATCTCTGATGAACCACCAGATACCCAGCACCCGGACGTAGGCGGCCCATTTACCATTGTGAAGTCTTCTCTCGAATTTCATAGTTTTAATTCAGTAATTTATTAAGCATTAGCGGCTCAGTTGCGCGGAACCGTACCGCGGTTATTTGTGTTTGTGCTGTTCCGAGACGTAATACGCCCCGATGACATACTTGTCCATAGCGATATAGCTTTTCGATCTGGGCTTCGGTGAGAGTTTTTCCGTAGAACGATCCCGAGAACAGAATCCAGTCGTGGTGTACCTTCACCCAGCCATTCTCTTCCAGCCAGCGATCCGGATTCCGCATCTCTTTGACTGGAATCTTTTTGGACGCGAGCAACCGTTCGGCGATGTTGAGGTGGAGCAGGTTTTCCGTGCTCCCGTTGAGGCCGTAGAAGTCGCCATCGGGCGACAGCCACCCGGCGTCGTACCCCTCCGTGATCTCCACGGGCTCCAACTCGGTTTTGTGGTACTCTTCTATTCTCATTTCGTTCTCCATAAACTCAGACAGCCGTTGCTTCTGGAAATCCTGCTTCCGGATCGAGGCTTCCACCTCCGGATCGGAGCACATGAGGGAATCAAGGATCGTGTGCATGCTGAGAATGGGGTCGGGAAGGATCACTCGGGACATGTTCAGCGCATCGCACATCCACACGATAACCTCGTACACTTCGCTAACCTTCACGAAGAAGTTCTTCGCCCCTTCTACTGTCCCCTTGATCTCTTCGACCACATTGGAACGAGGATAATCGAGAAGGCCCGCATCTTTGTCGCCGGATAGGTAGCTAATAAGTTCGGGATAGCGCACCGAGAACTCAAACTTGCCGCCAGCGTCCGCAATGGTCTGCCGGAGCCGTTCGAGAACCCCTACCCATTCCTTCGCTTCCTCCTCCAGATGGATGCGCTGTTCTCTGATCCAGTCATTGAACTTTCCTCCGGCTCCGGGTGTCCCCAGAACTTCATGCGTCGCCTCGTCTTCGCCGAGGATGATCTTGCCGTCCAAAATATCGACGGCCATGCCTTCGGTGCACCCCAGTATAGACTTGGTGATGATTTCGACAGCCTCTCGCGGATTGTATTTTTCCGTCAACTTCTCCCACGCAATCCGCTGGAGTATCTGGCCGAAGCCCTTACCTATCGTGAATGTTAATCCTCCTTCCATGACGCAAAGATAAATGTTTAATTTTTAATTTGCAAGTTAAAACTCCCTTATTATAATACCTTTTCCTTTACGACACCCTTACGACGACGCCCTTGTGTCGGTCGTCGTCCCGGTTGAAAGACATGAAGTGCGCATCGTTGATCTCCAGCCCAATGATTTCGTCGATCTCGTCGGCCAGCGCATATTTGAACTCGTAATCGCTGTCGCTAACTTCGTCGCCCAAAGTGAATTTGTGCTCTGAGAAGGACATCGAGTCTGCGTCCCACCACTTCGCCACGAAGCGGCGGCTGAGCAGTTCGTTGTTGTTGATGTAGCTTAAAAACGTTGCCATAATTTACTCGATTCTTGTGATGTAACCGACCGTCCGGTTGTCATCGGGGTTATACATAAAGGTGATGCCGCCTCCGGGCAACATGTAGATCAGTTCGTCGATGTGGGTCTCGATGTACTTGCGCATCATCGGGTCTTCGCACGGATTCGATAGCTTGAACTCGTACCTCACATTGGCCCGTTCCTTCGGGTCGTTGTAGTAGGCGACGAATATTCTCTCTTCGACAACAGTCTCGATGATGGATTTCTGCACCGAAAACGCTTTTCGCACCTTGATCGTTCCGATCTCGTTATTTTCGATGGTGGTGATTGTGGCGCTATCGTCGCCGTACAGCCGAACCCAGCCGACTATCGGTCGGGTGTTGCTAAACTCGATATTTCCAACTACGGCCCAAAGTTCTCCGGACCGGATGAACCCCAGCAAGCGGTCGGGCCTACTGGGATGGAAGTGCATGATTTCTCCGTTGAATTTCATTATCTCACCTTTTTAAATGGTCCTTGTTCGTTTTCTATATGGTCGATTCTGAACGGGTAGCCCTTCTTGCCGCTCCATAAGAACCGAAGACAGCGGTATTTCGGGCCCATAAAAACCGTGTCTCCCTCGATTTTGTTCACCCGCAGGATGACCTCCTCGGGCAAGTACATATAAGTATCTCCTACCTTCATGGCTATATTCGTTTAAACGAGCCGTTTTCTTTTTCGAGTTCCTCCTCGACAAATTTCACCGGAAAGGGGTAGCGTCCATGATCCGACAGATACCCATACATGCTCCTGCACGTCGGGTCTTCGGGTCTCAGGTACGCTGTAAAATACCCTTTCCGTTTCTCTACGATCTCCTCGACCCGGAGCCGGGTGTTGGTTATCGTGTGAATATAAACATCTCCGATTTTCATTTTTTTCCGTCGTAGTTGTTAAATAGTTCGGCGCCGAAGGCCAGGAAGGCGGCCACATAGATTAATACTGTAAGCATATATTTAGAATTTTATTGTCCAGATGTCGAGGTCGTCCGAGCAGTAGGTATGCCGCATCTTGCCACCCAAAAATTCCACGGCCTCCATATAGGGACCCGTCCCGACGGCCCCCTGCCAGTAGCGGCCGTAGTCGCTGATGCAAATGGCACACGGGACTCCTACCCACTTGCCTTTACCACGCGAGGTGTAGTGGCGCCCCATTTTCTCCGCCCGACGCCGGACTTTTGCCGGAGTCAGTCGCCAGATCATGCCCTTGAAAAAGGCGTTGAAGACGTAGGAGAGGGCCTGCGAATGCTTGTCGTACCCGCAACCGATCACGACCGGAGAGGTGTAGTGATGCCACTCTTCGTTCTCGGTCTTTACCTTTGCCTCGGCGGTGCAGGTCGATCCCCATGTGCGGTTTTTTTGCCATCTTACGACGATTTCAGCGCACTTCACGTTCATCTGGGACTTCTCCTCCTTTTCTTTCTCTTTGCGGCTCAAATCGGCCTTAAATTTGTCTATCGCGGCCCGGATCACCGTGTCGCTCTTGATTCCGGTAAGTTTGCGGACGCTGGGGACCGTCAGTCGGCGGCCCTCGATGTTCAGCGTCTTGATCGCTTGATTCAGTGTCATAGTTTTGTCAGTTTAAATGTGTAGTACTTGTCGAAGGTCACGGTCGCGGTGTGGCCTTCAATGCTCAGTTCGTAATGATGCGACACTTCGCCATATTGCATGGCCTCCTCGTAGTCTTTTGCTATCACGGGACCGGGAAGTATTCGTTGGCGGCAGAAGTAGTCCAGATACCGTCGCCACGCGATCTCGGGCGGGAACTTGTCCGGACTTTGGATGGCAAGGTTCGAAAGAAAACCCTCGTAATTGTTACCCCACGTCTTGCCGAAGATAGGAGTGTCCGTTCTCGGGTTCACCGCCGTGAAGCCTTCCAGTTTCCAGCCCGGAATGGTTAGGTATCGGTCGATGATTCTGTACCCTTGCCAGACCTCTACACGCTTGCAGAAGTCCACGTTCGTACGCCGCACGATGCTTCGTTTCATCGCCGTTCGTATTTCGGGAACCGCCCGGTGTGCGTGATGATGTAGGGGATGTTGACGTCTTCGATGACGTCGAACTTCACCCACGTCCGCAGGTTCTTGCTGAGCCAGTAGACCCGCGCCCGCTTCTTCTCGTTGTCGATCTCCACGACCTCTCCGATCCGGCCGACAACATAATCCCCCTTACTCCGGACAACTTTCTGTCCGATCTCTACATGTTGCATAGTATTGAATTTAAAATTTCGTTTGCTTCTTTCTCCTCCGCCGCCCGTACAGCGGCGCGGTATTCGGGCCATTTCCGGTCGGCGAAGTCCTGCACGGTCTCCGCTACCTTGTCGATGCCCTTGTAAATTTCCTTCGTCTTGTTGAGGCTCACCCGGTTCCCGAAACACTTGAAGCACTTCATCCGTAAGTCTTGCGTGTTTCGAAATGCCGGGATGTACTCCTCGATGTGTCGCTCGTCCCCCACCTCGACGTAGCCGAATCGGTCGCCATCGCGGTAGAAGTGCAGGAACTTGAAACGCCAGTTGTAGTTACTTGCTCGGATGTCGGTGCACTCTTCCGGCAATGTAATGAATTTCTTCATGGCATAAGAAAGTTTGCCGCGAGGATCATTTCCTCCGGGATGTAGTTGTCGCCGTTGTCCTTCAAAAACGCTTCGACGGCCGCCTCTTCGATCTCGGAGTGCTCCCACGATTCGGAGCGGTATATTTTAAGTCTCAGTGGAATATACTCACCTTGTTTGGTCTGGTCCCGATTGATATACCGGGTGTATTTGTCGTCAACGTCCTTGACCCGGAGACGCTCGAAACGCTTCTCGATCTTGTTGTGCCGCATGAAGGTGATACGGTGGGAGTCTACACACGTCCACGACCCGAGATCGGGCTGGAACTTGTAGCAGAACCCTCCGGTAGGCTCTTTGAAAACTTCGACCTTTGCATTCGCTCGTTTCGCCACCGCGACCGCATAAGGGACCCACGAATTCCCCTTGCAGGTCACGAAATGTTCCGTTGCCGCGTACACTTCGATACCGACGCGCCGCATTTGTTCGACTATGAACTCCTGCTCGTTTTTAGAAAATATCATCGTAATATATTTTGAGTTTGTTGCCGCCCTTGTTCGTCATGCTGGGGAACACGGCCGTAAGTATCGTTATCCGACTGGTTTTCGGTGCCTCTTTGAGTTCGTACACAAGGTTCACATTTTCGTCCGTGTCTACCTCGATGCAGGGGGTCGGGATGTCTTCGTCGCCCAAAACGCGGCTCAATATTTCAGTGACTACCCCCTCGTACCTCGCTACTCTTTCTATCCGGGCCATTACTTTATTCGCAACCTCGGAAAAGGATTTTGTGTTCATGCTCTTTGGATTTGGCCGAGGGTGACAATATATTGTATGTCGCAGATCGGCGTGATAAGTTCGTAAATAGGTTCATGCCAGTTGTTTCCGGTTCCGTAGAAGCCGTTGAAGGTGAACCGGGCCCCGTGTATCTTTGCCCACTCCAACGCCTTCTCCTCCGGATTCGTGAAGGGGTTATTTTTGCGCTCGGCACCCCTCGGTGTCCGGTACTTGTCCCACAACCACGCGAACCCCTTTTGCGCTTGGTCATAGCTGACCGGGATCGGGTTCTCGATCTGGATTCGCTCACCCCGGTTGCGCCTCCGTTTCAGGAGCAAAATTTCGTTTTCATTGATCCAGCCCCGCTCCTCGGCGGCGGCAATAATCTTCTCACTCGTCTGTTTCATCGTTCAGTTCGTTGTTAAGGTCGATTAATTCTTTGAATGTCTTGAGGTTGTCGAGGACCCAGTCCCCGATCTCGCTCCACTTCTTGTTAAGAAGCGCGTGAGAAATGCGGCTCGTTAGCGTTCCGATGCTCGCGTCGATGTGCTTCACGGCCTCCTCCCGAGTATCGAAGAGGTGGCCGTCGTTGGTCTCGTATTTAGCGATCCTTTTCATAGATGTCGTTGTAAAGTTCATCGATTAGGAGGTCGAGTCCGTACACTTGAAAAACGAAGCCCCCGCCGAAGACCCGGCCGCGGTACTTACGCCCGCCGTGCTTGTTCGCCATCCGGCGGGCCGATTCCATTTTATCGCAATGGTCGCCGGGGTGATCCTCGTGGACCAGATCGAGGAAGTGGATAATAAAGCGCGGGTTCCCGTAAACGTCGCGCGTCGTGTACATGCCGCCGCTTTTAACGGTTCGGCGATATTCTTCTCGTGTCATGTTTTTCTGCTCTTATTTCTAAACCGCTCCGGTAAATCGTTTCCTCGCCTTCTGCCATTCGGTAGTCGGCGGCTCCTACTTGCGTACCGTTCACAAAATAGGAGACATAGCCGTGCCCGGTGCGGGCCTTCAAATCGCTTACGGCCTCGCGGATGCTTGTGTATGCCTTCATAGTACTACCATATATCCGAGCCGGGTTCGAATCCATCCGCGCTGGCTCTTAGGCGCGGCGGCCAAAATATCCTTCATGTCTTGTTCGTCGATCCGGACCACTCCGTTAACGAGTGGTTTTCCTGCCGCCCGGTCGAAAATCCGGTACTTCTTCGGGTCCACCGTGATGACATAGTTCCCGGTGTCGATGGTGAAGTGATCGCGCCCGAACTCCAGCGCTTCGCGGCCGAAGTCCGCCTGCCAGCGGCTTTTACCGATGTCGTATACAAATACCATTTTCGTAAAATTCAAATTCGTTATTTTCCGCGAAGTCCGCGAAATATTCTTGGCTTTGCGTATATTTGACGTCTTCACAGCACGCCGAGAAAAACGCCTCTAAACACTCCTCGATGACGTTGCCGAAAACCTTGCCTTCGGTCGGTTGTTTGGCCGGGCCGAGGATCACGTCGTCCAAATAAAACCCGGTCGGCTCGAAGAGGGACAAGCAGTGCCGGATATATTCATTATCCGTTATCTCTTCGTCCCCCTCGTTTTTCGCCCGCCACCGAAACGAATGGCAGTAGGAATTGTATACATACTCCGTCACCTCGATTCCGAAGGCAGTACAGAACGCCTCCAACGTGCGGCGGTTGTCGGCCTCGAACGCATAGTCGGGTTCCCACGCCTTGTAAGCCGTGGCCTTCGCCTCCTCCGAAAGTTCGGAGTAGCTGTAAATAGTTACCGTTTCAGTGTGCATTGTTTTGATAGTTTAAAGTGTGCGCCGTGGCATAGAACCCACTCCGACCGATCGATTGCCTGCTGTTTAGCCTCTTCGAATGTCATAAAGATAACCGTTTTTTGATTGCTTTCCTTAATTCGACCTTGTTTTTCGCCTCTATTCGGTCAAAAAACCGTCCAAATCCTCAATATAGGCGGACGTGTCGAGGTGGGTCCCGATAACGTGCGGCCCTAATTTCACATTCCAGTCGCGCGTTAACACAGCCCGGTAATACACCGCCGGAAGACGGTACATTGCCTTCAAGCCGTTCAACTCAGCCAAATTCGCCGAAGTCAGTAGGTAGTATTCGCCCGTCTTTGGGTCGATACAAAGCCAGTACCCGACGCGACGATCCCGCCACGCCTTCACACCCTTCGTTACCGCGTTTTTCAGTGTCATTTTGTCGTAATTATATAGGTTCGTAATTCGTCAATACCTTCGCTCGTTCGTATTCTGTTCGCTCGTTCATGTTGTCGATGTTGCGCAACAAGCGACCGTGCCAAAATTTGGAATAGCCGCGTAATTTCGTCTCTTTTCATAGTCTTATGATTCTTTCAGTTTGTAAATCGTGCGTTCCGTTCAAGGAAAACCCGTTGCGATACCGGACCCGAACCGGAACCCGGAACGCCTTAAAAAAGGCGTTCATATAGTTTTGGTACGTTCGGGTCGGTTTCGTGCACCTGCGCACTACAAGCGCGTTCAAATGATGATCCCAGCGAGCAATCTCGCGCCCCCGGTACACTACAATACAATCGCCATAGTAGCACCGGACCGCACCGGATTCTATACGATTCCTAAGCGCGTAAATAATTAGTTGCTGTGTCATAGGAAATATTTGTTTAATACCCGTGCGCAATCCTCCGGGCTTTCTATGACCTCCGCCGCACCGCCGCCCGGAAAATAGACGGCGGTCCCGGCTTCGATATTACGATCCACGCGACCGGGAACGCGCCCCGTTTCGCAAAGTGCCGACATGTAATTAGTTACAAGATTGACCACTTTTTTCATTCCCTTGTCCATGGCTACACGAATTTGACTTGCCCGTTATACTCAAGCGTTACCGCCTCTTGTTTCATTTCGTCGCGTATTTCGGTCGCTAACTGCATAACCTCTTCGAAGTGCTCCCCGAAGGATTCCGGGGTGCAAAAAGCGTACACTATAGTCACGTTTTCGACCACAAGCGCACCCGAATTCGACACCCAACCCCCGACCGCCGGAGTTGAGGTACAGCCCCCGAACCACTCCGAAAATTTAGTCATCACTTTGTTTACGAACTCTTTGTTGTCGGTCGGGACATTAACGTCCGTAGTGCTGGGAACATAAATTGCAACCTTTGCATTAAGGTCAAATTTGATGTTTTTCATAATTCACTGGTTACGATTAATGACATAATAAGAGCCCCTATAAAGCAAGCCCAAAAAAAGACTTCCGCGGCCCGGCGGCTATTCCATTTCATAGATAAAAATAAATTGGTTTTCAGTCTGGACACACGCTACCGGGGTGTCCTTGATTTTGGCTATAAGGCCGCGCCCGTCCTCGGAGTCGCCCCAAACAGCCGCCATGTCGGAGCCGTTCGGGATCGTGCCGAACAGTATCGAACCCCCAAAAGTCGCACCGTCAATAATAACGTCTTTGGTGAAAAGGGCGTACGCGTCATTGCTGACACCCAATTCTGCAACAGCCGAAAGAAAATAAAATGCTTTCATAATAGTGTGGTTTAATGGTTTAGAGGTCCGGCGCGGTAAGCGAACCGCAAGCGTTGCCGCCTCAATTCTGAATTAATCCGGACCAAATATTACAACCTCTTTCGCTCTCCGGACGCGGGTTGTTTGCGTCCTTTCTTGCCCCCGTGACTGGTGTAATGCCTATGCGGGTATCTATCGCGGTTGTCTGTATTTCAGTTCCGCGGCCCTTTCGTACAATCACACGCGGGCAACGCTCAGGTTATTCGGGTCCCTATCCCTACCGGGCCTTTTCTGTCGTAACGTGACGGGTGCGGCTCGGTGTCCTCCGTTGGTTTGTTCGGCTTTCCGTGTGCATCGTGTGCGGGCCGGGAATGTGTAGGGCGGCAAGGGCTTCGATAGTGTTAGTATCGCGGTTTAGCGAAATGCCGTTTTCAATTCCTCGTGTGTTGCGGATGCGTGCCCGGCGTGCCTAAGAACTAAGGCGGGACCGGAGCGAGGCGGGCGGAAAGTCTTTGAAAGAACGTGCAACGCTTTTGGGTGTGTTGCTGGTGCAAAGATAAAACGCGATTTTCAAATATGCAATAGCACTTAGTAAAAATAATCCAAATAGAACAACATTAGGCAAAAAATCTGATCGCGGCCCGGATTTTGGCGACAAAATGAACAATATCTGTGGCCTTGTGTGTTTAGGGGTGACAAAGTACTGATTTTAGGCAGGGTTCAATACTTGAATATGCCCTATTTCGCACGGAAACGCCCCAAATTTCGACGATCTCCCAAAGACGGGCAACTATACCACCCCGGAGGAGATCGGCGAAATGCGTGAATTACAGCAAGTTACAACAACGGTCCCGGATGCGGCAAAAAGATGCCGATTTTACCGCGTTGAACTTTTGAACGGGGGCAAGTATCGGACGAGGGGAGAAGTGCCGCCAGATCGACGGAAACGGGACGAAAATAGTATGCGTCGCGGTGGTGGCAAAGTGGGATTAAAGCGGGTAGGGAATAGAGAACGCGAGGATAAAAAAGGAAAGCGCGTAAATCGCTGATTACAAGCGAAAAGAAAGAAAAAGAAAAAAGGAAACACGAAAAGAAACAAAAAGAAACATCGAAAGGAAAGAAAAAGAAAGTAAAGGAAACATGCTGTAAATATGTGATTTTATGCTGTTTGATGTTTTCTGTGGCAAAAAATAGCACAAAAAGTTACTAAAAATAATCAAAAGGAAAGAAAAGGAAAGGAAAAGAAAGTTAAAAGGAAACAAAAATGGTAAATTTAACATAATATTTTTTGTGCCCAAATAGAACAAAAAATAGACCATTTAGAACACAATCGCCGTAACGCTGTGATTATCAGGCATTTGCGCGTAAATGCCTGATAATAAGCGAGTTATGGAGGTTAAAAAGGTCGATTTTTTCGTTTTGCATTTGTTTTCAAGGGTTTGCAAAATACGCCATAAATTCAACCTAACTAACGTCTGTCTCTTATACACATCTGACGCTGCCGACGAATAGAGAGGTGTAGAT
>ENA-OYYV01001078-OYYV01001078.1-human-gut-metagenome-genome-assembly--contig:-NODE-1078-length-9959-cov-5.127827_pt1 | contig 9959 bp, 8 predicted proteins | sample MGYA00244069_ERZ653462 | MGnify/ENA primary metagenome ERZ653462 (study PRJEB26926, sample SAMN06165170) | human gut metagenome | biome: ENVO:00009003; feature: ENVO:2100002; material: ENVO:00002003...
TTCTTTGTCTTAAAAATAGAATCGTGATGATCAATACGCTGTACCGGCAGGTTTGTCGGAACAACGACAACGTCCATGCCGTAGATCTCACGGAACTCTTCTTCCTCTGTCAAAGCAGTACCTGTCATACCTGCCTTCTTCTTATATTTGTTGAAGAAGTTCTGGAAAGTAATCGTTGCCAGTGTACGGCTCTCACGTTTTACCTTTACGTTTTCCTTTGCCTCAATCGCCTGATGCAGACCGTCTGAGAAGCGACGTCCCGGCATGATACGTCCGGTAAACTCATCGACGATCAAAACCTCGTCATCCTTAACAACGTAATCTTTATCACGGAACATGAGCGCATGTGCACGCAATGCCATGATCATGTTGTGCTGGATATCAATATTATCTGCATCTGAGAAGTTGTCGATATGGAAGAACTGCTCAACTTCCTTGACACCCTGTGCAGTCAGTACAACCTGCTTGTCTTTCTCATCAACTAAGTAATCTCCATCTTCCTCGATCTCTGTACCCATGATGGCATCGAGCTTACTGATTTCCATCGAAGCAGTACCACGCTTCATACGGCGCGCCAGATAATCACACATCTTGTACAAGTCGGTAGACTTTCCGCTCTGTCCGGAAATGATCAATGGCGTACGCGCCTCATCAATGAGTACGGAATCGACCTCATCGACGATCGCATAATGTAGATCACGCTGCACGAGCTGCTCCTTGTAAATAACCATGTTGTCACGCAGGTAATCGAAACCAAGCTCGTTATTTGTAACATATGTAATGTCGCAGTTATAAGCGGCACGTCTTGCATCGTTTTTATCACTGTTTAAGATCACACCTACCGTCAGTCCAAGGAATTCGTGTACCTGTCCCATCCACTCGGCATCACGCTTTGCCAGATAGTCGTTGACAGTTACGATATGAACACCCTTTCCTTCGAGTGCATTCAAATATGCAGGAAGTGTAGAAACCAATGTCTTACCTTCACCAGTACGCATCTCCGGGATACGTCCCTGATGCAGCAGGATACCACCGATCAGCTGCACGCGGTAATGCTTCATATGAAGAACACGGTCTGCTGCCTCACGGACAACGGCAAATGCTTCTGGAAGCAGATCATCCAGTGTCTCGCCCTTTTCAAGACGTTCCTTGAACTCTGGTGTCTTTGCCTTCAGCTCTTCATCACTTAACGCCTGCATGGTTGAATCCAGCGCTTCGATCTTATCTACAATCGGATATATTTTCTTCAGCTCTTTATCACTATGTGTTCCAAACACTTTTTCAAATAAGCTCATTTCTTACCTCCCTGAGCGTAACTCATTCTAATACCACAACTTGTAATATAACATTAAATGGTAGGTAACGCAAGAAGTTTCCATGTCAGAAATACCATTCCCATATAGAAAATATCCTATAATAACAAATATCCCGGAGACCTTCGTCTCCGGGATACCGTTTTTTCATAACCCTCTATACATAACTGAAACTGTTAAAATTCTGGCTCGATCAATCCGAATGTATTGCCTCTACGCTTATAGACTACATTTACCTTGTCTGTCTCTGCGTTACGGAATACGAAGAAATTATGTCCAAGCAGATCCATCTGGATGCATGCATCCTCCGGATACATAGGCTCTAACACAACCTTCTTGCTACGGATAATCTGGACATCCTCATCCTCAAGTCCTTCTACATCGAAGAAATCGTTGTTGATATAACCGGAATTCTGTTCCTTGTCCAAAATACGCTTCTTATGGCGTGTTACCTGACGTTCGATAATCTCCACAACCAAATCGATGGATACGTACATATTATCGCTCGCCTGTTCTGCACGGATCGTATGTCCCTTCATCGGGATCGTAACCTCAATCTTCTGACGGTCCTTATCTACCGAAAGTGTAACCTGTGCTGCTGTGTCTTCACCGAAGAACTTCTCGATTCTCTCAAGCTTCTCGTAAATCGCCTGCTTCAGTGCGTCTGTAACCTCAATGTTCTTTCCACTTATGATGTAATTCATATGCCCCAGCTCCTTTACGTCGAACTATAGAAAATAAAAAATGTGCGTGAAGCACATGTACTTTCTATGTTTAGTATTATAGCACACCCAACCCCTGTTTGGGAAGTGATTTTTCGTCAAAATATACAAAAATTCACATTTTTTTGATAACGGAAAAGGGCACCTTCGATTCTTACCGAAAATGCCCTTTCAAACACATTATAGAAAGTATTACTAATTTCCTAATTTACAATTCTGCAAGCCTTAAATGGTGTACTGTAATTTACATTTGAGATCTTGATTCCTGTACGGCTGCTGCTTGCATGTACGATCTGTCCATTTCCAATATAGATACCTACGTGCTCACAGGAACCTGTACCGTGATCGTAGAATACCAGATCACCAGGTGCCAATGCTGCAAGGCTGACTGCTGTACCTGCATTACTCTGTGGTGTACATGTACGAGGAAGCGAATATCCAAAGTTCTTATATACACTCTGTACGAATCCGGAACAATCCGCTCCGTTTGTCAGGCTTGTACCGCCCCATACATATGGGTTTCCAACGAACTGACATGCAAAGTTTGCAATCTGCTGTCCAAGATCTGAGGTTGGAGCTTCTGTCACTGGTGCTTCTGTTGTAGGAGCCTCTGTCGTAGGAGCTTCCGTTGTTGGCGCTTCCGTTGTCGTTGTATCCGTTGTATCCTGTGCCGGTGCACTTACTGCCTTTGCTGTTGGCATATTATAAGAAATAGTTATGTACTCATTCTTTACATATCCTGTCACAGTGTCAAGCTGGATCTTTGTCCATGCATCTCCTGTCTCTACGATCGGATAAGATTCTCCCTGTGCAAGAAGAGTAATTTCCTCGCTGCCTGTGCTTGCTTCTTTACGAAGCTTCAACGCAGCGGTGTTTACAACTGCAACCTTTGACAGGTTTGCACTTGCATAATTTGCCGCATCACTGCCAAATGCGAGAAGATCGTTTCTGATGTAGCCATCCACATTTCCGGATGTAATATGTGACCATGTGTCACCTTTTTCTACGATGTTTACAAGTCCGCCTGCATCAATCGTTCCAACCTTTGCCGCATTCACATCACCAGACTGACGAATATTTACGGAACCAGATGCTGTGACGATTGCCTTTCCTGTGAAATCCATAACCGGTGATGCTGCCGCCTCAGATGCTTCCTGTACAGGTGCTTCTGTCGTTGGCTCTTCCGTTGCCGGTGCCTCCGTTGTTTCCTCGGAAGGAACTTCTGCGATTTCTCCTGTTACCTTTGCAATCTCCTGAATCTCGCCTGTTGCTACTGCGTCGGTTGCTGTTGCCTCTGCAACAACTGCAGCCGGTGCTGCTGCATCCTCCGGAGTGGCGTCTGCTGTAAATACGTCTCCTCCATTTTCTTCAATATAGTGATCTACGATTGATGTTATACTGACGTTAGCATCGGTATATACAAACTCGTCTGCCAACGCGGTATATGTGTATGTACCCATGGACGAAGCGAAAATGCAACCTGCCGCCGCTACCGCCAACCACTTTACGGATGGTCTTTTCATGTTCTTACCTCCAATTTGTTACAAATATGTTACAACTTATTACATTGCCCATTATAGCAACCTGTAATATTATTGTCAACCAGTTTTTGTATGTTTTTTCAAAAATTCACATTTTCTTCGCATTTTTGCTATGTTTCCAACAAGTTTTCTTTTTCTTTTTCTGTAAACTTATTCTTTTCAATGGTTCACATAAAATTGTTACATTTTGTAACATTTCGAAATATTTGATACACGATATTGAGTTTTTGAATTTAGAAATACAATATATAGAAAACGGCGCAGGATATCCTGCGCCATTTCTTATATACTTGTCACCAATATTGTGAAACCGATACCCGCATCGTCAGGCACACCTCTCATTCATTGTCGTCACTAATTCGACCAGTCTCCAAAGAAACCATCTTTTTCTTCCACATTGTAAAAACCATAACCCGGAAGTGTGGTTGCCCCTTCATCAAGCATCATCGGCATTCTTACCCAATCCACATACTCTGACGGGAGACTGCTCACAGCTGTTCCTGGCAGATACAGTTCAAAATTCGTTCCGCCATCCAGTCCATAAGGTGCAGATGCAACATAGCGAACTCTTCCATACTTCGTTTCTTCAATCCATTCACTCTGAGTCTCTTCTGTCTCCAATGTATCAATCTGCATCACATACGTATGGTCATCTTTTTGTTGAATATTCTTAAACGTTCCATGGAACGTCGATACATATTGCGTCGCATCATATCCATCTCCGCTGTCTCCCATATCAGAATCAAAATAGTTTCCAGAGAATGAGCCATCCGGATGGATAGTCAAAACCGTACTCCATCCACCAGCACCACTCATAAAAGTGAAATCCTGTGCCTCTGTAAATGGTAACGCATCTGTCTTACCAGTTGTGCCTGCTTCTGATGCTGTTTCTCCTGAAAGTGCTGCAACTGCCTGTTCATAAGACATATAGTCCGGTTCTGCCGCTATCATCGCCGCATTGGCATTGTCATCATGTGCGCCAAAATTATAGATCAGAAGCTTGGTCATCCGGCTTGTCAGCGCATCGAGCTGTGACTGGAATTCCTCCGGCGTGACGGACTGTCCGCCGACTGTGCAGGTTTCAACCACACCGGAATAGTCCTCGTTCGGTTCCCGTTTACGCGACATCAGCGACTCCTCCTGCAAGGTTCCATCAGGCTGTACAACATATCGGCAGTAATCCTCAAAGGTACTTTCATCCTGCATGCCATTGCACGAGTAAAGCGTCGATTCGCCGTCCACCTGAAACAACGAATATACATTTCCTCCAGCAACTTGTGTCTCCCAATGATCTGCATAATAGATCTGCTTCGCAGCACCATTTTCGACCGTGAATATATTCAATGCATCATATTCCACATACTCTTCGGAAGACGGTGATTTTTCTACAAATAGCAATTCCGGTACACCATCTCCGGTTACATCTGACAATGCGATAGACATGTTCTCATTGTCACTGGCAAAATCATCCACGCCGAGTGTCTGCCGGTACTGATTATATGCTTTGATATTTGCCTCGTGTTCCTGCAAAATCTGTAAATAGACTGGTTTATATGCTTCGTTTACAGCCTCTTCCGTTGCAGCTTCCTCGGTCGTTGTCTGCTCCGTTGTTTCCGCTGCCGTAGAAGCTACCTGGGCATCCGTGCTTGTAGCAGTCGTATCGGCTGGTTTTTTATGCGAACGATTATATGCAATAATACCTGCTGCCGTTCCCCCAATAACCGCTGCCGCCGCAACACCAATGAAAATCTTCGCCGCCAGCGTGTGCATGAATCCATGCCCAATCGCGGTTCCCGATCCAGCTGCGGTGCCTGAACCAATCGTAGTGCCACCTCCTGTAATTCCTGCTGCTTCATTTCCGGCTGTCACTCCTGCTGCACCTGACGTACTGCTTCCGGCTGCCATGCCTGCTGCGCCAGAGACTCCACCTGCTGCCGCTGTTCCAAAGGTAACCGCACTGCCCGCAATCTGAAACGTTGCAATCGTTCCAGTGATACCGGAGGTTACCAGATTTGTTGCCTTTAATCGGAGAAGTACCATCAAAAAAGAAATGGGATTCCATCTGACACGATCATCTTCCTCCGCCAGCTGTCCGATTGCTGCCTGTATCTTTCTCTTTCCAGATGCAATCAGACTCTCAGCTGCCTGTTCCGTGCATCCAACCGTCTTCGCCACCTGTGCAACTGGCTGATTCTCCTGATAATGCATAATCACACAGATTTTTTCTGCCTCCGTGAGTTCAGACAAGATCTGCGTTGTCATAGCCTCTATCTCATCAGACGTATATACTGCGGATACCAACGAATCCTCCAGCGGTTCTGTAATCGCCATGTCATCATCTTCGAGTCGGTATGTCTGATCCTCTGAGCCTGCAAACGCATCTGGCTGTATCTCCCGAACCGTCATAACCGCATAATATGGAATCATCTCAGAAAGCCAATTTTCAAAGACATCACTCTGTGGAACCTGCGCGATCTGGTCAAATATATACTGGTACGCCTGCTGCACAACCGACTGTGCCTGCCCAATATCCCCCCATAAGGGCGATTGCCTTTCCAAGCTGTTTTTCTACTGTATATTCATATAAATATTGAAAGCCTTCGGTTCTTCCTTCTTTCGCAAGCCGAAGTGCCATTCCGATTCTATCCGCCATATAAGTTCTCCTTTTTTACATAAAATAAGCGATTGTATCCACTTGTGATACAACCGCTTACATGATATCTCATTTCAGAAAAAAGAGCAATCAATGTTACTTATTCTCCACCAGATTCTTCGACATACATGTCAGGAAGAATAACACAGAGACTGCCGCAAATGCAGCTCCTACAAAACCAATATGCGAGATTTGTCCCTTGTCACACACAATTCCACCAAGGAAGCTGCCTGCGCCGATACCGAAATTAAAGATACCGGAAAAAATCGACATTGCAACCGACGAGGACTGTTCATCCGTACAGCGGATCGTCTCTGACTGGAATGATACATTAAATACAAGCACTGTAATACCCCACAAAGCACAAAGCGCCATTATAAATCCCGGCTGTCCTGCTGCAGGAAGCAGCAATAACAGTTCAACTGCCAACGAAATCATCACCGTACGCAAAAATCCATGCCGGTATTTGTCATAGAATTTTGAGAACAGAAAACTGCCGAGCAATCCTGCGGCACCAAACACAAACAATGTAATGGTGACTGTACTATTTCCCATGTGTGCGACCTGCTGCAGGAACGGATCGATATAACTATAGCTCGTATAATAGCCCACTACAAACAAAAATGTCTGAATATAGATGCAGACAAGTGCACGATTCTTAAATAGTTCTGGCAGCTGCTTCACACGGAACGGCTCGCCGCACTCCATCTTCGGGAACAGGAATGCCATATATGTCAAAACAACGAATGTGATGATTGCCACGATCAAAAAGGCGATTCTCCATCCTGCATAATGTCCAATCATTTTTCCAAGCGGAAGTCCTGCAATCGTCGCAACCGAAGTACCTGTCACGACCATACTGAGTGCTTTGGACTGATGTTCTTCCGATGCCATACGCACTGCAATCGGAGACGCGATTGACCAGAAAATCGCATGTGCACAGGCTACACCGATTCGGGACGCCATCAGCATGCCGTAGCTGTTTGACAACACGGTCAACACCTGACAGATTCCGAACAATGCAACCGTTCCCATAAATAACTTCTTATAATCAATCTTGCTCACGAGCAGCATGAGCGGCAGGGAAAGCAACATAACGATCCACGAATATACCGTGATCAACATGCCCGCCTTCGCCTCAGAAATCGAAAAGCTCTTTGCAATATCAGTCAGCAGACCGATTGGCATAAACTCGGATGTGTTAAAAATAAATGCTGAGACAGTCATTCCGATCAATGGAAGCCGCTCTTTGGACGTCATCTTCGTCTTCATCTTATACCTCTTATCTTAAATAAAAATCAGCAAAACTAAGATGCATTGTACGCGATAGCTATATGAAAAACAAGACGTGGAATTATCATATTTTACATTTATTTGACGTTGATTCAAAAGAAAAAGTCCTGCACGCAAAATGCAGGACTTATCATATCATTTATAAACGGATATCAATGTTTGCACCGATGTTTGGATTCACAGACTGTTCCATCATCTGTGTAATCATCGCACCATTTGTCTCCACCGCATCCAGTGATTTTTTAAGCATCGCCATATCAATGGCATTCATACTTCCGGTATCACTGACTGCCAGCGTCAGATTTGAATTTCCGATTGCTGCTATATTCATATATATACCCTCCAATTTTGTCCAATCCAGACATTCCAATACTATTTGTATCATAACGCTTTTTCTATAAAAAAGCAAACGCTTCTGTCATATTTTGTATGTTTTTAGCATGTTCTTTACCGAGTTTTCCATCAGCATCGAAAAAAGATTGACATTCAAATCACGCCGTATTTATAATGTACAGTCGTGCGAAAGGAGCTCCTTTATGGATGTTTTAATAGTAGAAGATGATCAGGAACAGTTAGATGGCATCGAATCCATCCTGCTCGAAAAATACGATCATATGAATTGCATAAAAGCAACCAATTACCAGCAGGCAACCCAATTGATGCGCGCAAACAAAATCCAACTATTCCTACTGGATATCTCTCTTGGAGATGACGAGTCCGAGCAGGACGGTATCGCACTTGGAACACAGATTCGTTCCATGCAGCGGTATGCAAAAACACCAATCCTGTATCTGACTGCATATTCCATGGACGCACCACGTGCAATACATGCAACGAATTGTTATGATTTTCTGGTAAAGCCCTATAAGAAAGAAGATTTGTTATATACCATCGACAAGCTGATCCACAATCGTTTTCTGGACGTTACGCCCATAGAACTACGCGATGTCAATGGTATTTATTTTCGCGTTCTTCCAGAAAAGATCCTGTATATCGAAGCGGCTGGCAAGAACCTGACGATCTATGAGGAAAGCAATGTGATCAACACAAGCGGTATCCGTCTGAAAGAACTGATTGCACAGCTTCCGCCGAATTTCATCCAAAGTCATCGAAGCTTTATTGTAAACAGTGATTATGTGAACTCTTACGATCCGACCAACGCGCTTCTCTATCTGGGGAATCACAATATCTCGACCCCCGTCGGACGTAAATATAAAGATTATGTCAAAAAGATAATTAGCAGGGACTGAAAATATTTTACCAAAGCACTTTCAGTCCCTGCTAGTTATTTCCCACGTCTGAAATCAAGCACCGCCTGATAACGGATATCCTGAACTAACCGTTCCTTCTGTTCGTCTGTCATAAGATTCATCACTGCATCTTTTTCCTGATCCGTAAAGCCCTTAAATGCGCTGGTTCGTTCTTTTCGCGTCATAGAGCGAAACTCCGTCGGATAATGAAGCAAGCCATTCATTCGTGCTTCATAATTCCGCGTACATTCCATAAATAGCTTTTCCGCCTCCTCCGACATCGACGGCGGCGCATCCATATCCTTATAATTCAAATAGTTTTCTCTCATCACTACAACTCCTACCTCCACAATCTGTAAAATCAAAATCCATGCAATAAATGTGGAACAAGCAGGGTAGATCACCGAACAGATACTCAATACGCCTAGTCCGATCAAGCCTTTTTGTTGAATCTTCTTTTTTCGTTCTCCCTTGTAAACCGGTCGATTTGGCGATGGTAATGGTGCAATCGTCGCCATCAGATACATCGTAAACAGCAACAATCCCGCTACGACCGGATATGGAAATATGACATGTACACCGCCCGCCACTGCGATCACGTACACACTGACCGAAGCAACTGTACACCCAATATTTGTTTTCATATGGATACCGCCCAGAAACCGGCGAACCAGATTGACCGTCACAAAGCAAAACAAAAATTCCCGGAAAAATCCAGATACTGAAAAGATAACAAATAGAACAAGATCTTTTTGCAAATCTCCCACAATTGATTCTACTGCATAGCATACTTTTGCACACTGCATATCTGCCACATCATAGTCACGTCCCACGAGATACCGTGTCACATGCTCCCCTATCCTATGATTGATACTCATAATTCATCCCCTGTCTTATGTTCTCCATGTGCTTTTTAACAAATGGGATATCCGCCAAAAGTCCGCACAACGGATACCCCCAAGTGTTATTGGTTGATGTACTAGTTCTCAGATTCTGATTCCATCTCGACTCTCATACAATCAGGAAGCTCCGGCTCTCCCCACAAGTTCTTGCATCCTGTAAGAGTCAGGATTACATCTGTCAAATCCTCCAACTGTGCAGCAACTACTTTCTTCATATCCTTCATCACACATCTCCTCCTGTCTCTTATACACATCTCCGAGCCCACGAGACATCTCAGGATCTCG
>ENA-OYYV01001088-OYYV01001088.1-human-gut-metagenome-genome-assembly--contig:-NODE-1088-length-9833-cov-3.567089_pt1 | contig 9833 bp, 4 predicted proteins | sample MGYA00244069_ERZ653462 | MGnify/ENA primary metagenome ERZ653462 (study PRJEB26926, sample SAMN06165170) | human gut metagenome | biome: ENVO:00009003; feature: ENVO:2100002; material: ENVO:00002003...
AAGAGACAGGGGGAAGCTACAGTCGCAAATCAAGAATACCGCACCGAGCTTGTTCTTACCCAAGATAAAGGCAAAGTAGGTCTGACCGCCCGCTATAATCCGGTAAAACTGGCTTATGAGGCTAATTTACGGATAGACAGTCTGGAACCTACTCATTTCATGCCCAAAGACTCTCTATTTTGGCTGACCGCCTCTGTTAAAGCAGAAGGCCGGGGCACAGACCCTTTCTCTGAACGTACATGGGCCAAACTGGACGGTAAGATATCGGATATACGCTATGGCGCCTCATCGGTATCAGACGTATCCATCGATGGCTCTCTGGAAAAGAACTTACTGAAAGTGGACTTGCTTAGCAAATACCCGTTGGCGAAAATGGATGTCTCCTTAAACGCGACCCTCCACAAGCACGAGGTGAAAGCGATGTTGATAGCGGATGTAGAGAACATGGATTTACAGGGTATGCACTTAATGGCAAATCCCTTCGCCACCTCTTTCCAGCTCTTCGCCGAGGCAGAAAGTAATCTGGATGAAGATAACACGATCGACGTTACGTTAGGAAACTGGGAGGTCGTCACCCCGAAACAAAGTTTCAAGCCGAAAACGCTGACCTTGCATGCCCGGACGGATATCGATACCACCCGTGTGTCTTTCCACGCCGGGGATTTAGGGATCATCCTCACGGGTAATGATTGCATACACCACATCACGGATAAGTTGACTAAGGTATCGAACGATATCACCCTCCAATTGGAACGGGACTCGACAGTCAATCTGGAGATCCTTCGCCCGCTCCTCCCCGATATGTACCTCGAGGTACGGGCAGGACAGGACAATCCGATCTACAACTATCTCCAAACCTATTACGTAGATTTCAAGAGCATCGCCATGAACGCCTATACCTCACCGGAAACGGGTATACGCATGGATGCCTCCATTTACGATCTGGCACGGGATACGATGCAGATCGATACCATCCGGGCGGAGATGTACCAAGATTCGCTCGGACTACTCTATAGCGCCCAAGTGATCAAGAATAAATACAGGCAGCAACAACCTTTCAGCGCCGGGCTGGACGGGCAAATACGTTATGGCTTCGGCGACGCCCGCCTCTATTTCAAGGACGGGAAAGGCGAGACCGGCTTGTTGCTCGGAATCCGGGCCGATAAGATACAGAACGGGGTCAAGTTCCATCTCTTCCCCGATGACCCGATCATAGCGTTCCGCCCTTTCAAGCTGAACCCGGATAATTACGTCGTGGTACGCAGCATGAAGGATATCGAGGCGAACCTACGACTCAGCGGAGATAATAACGCCGCCCTCTGGATACACTCCCAAGCGGAAAGTGACGAGATGGAGGAAGTCCACGCCGAGTTGAACCAGATCGACCTTGGGGTTATCTCCAACGCATTCAGTTATATCCCGCCGATGAAAGGTATATTGAACGCCGATTTCCAGTACGCTCCTTCCGACTCGGCCTTCATGGTCGTGGCGGATATGAACATTGATGATCTGTATTATGAGAACGAGCGGGTCGGCGAACTCATGTTCAACGCAGTCTATCTACCTTTAGAGCAGGGGAACCATCAAGTGGATATGCACCTTTTCCGGGACCGGAAAGAGGTGAGTGCCATTACCGCCTTATACCAGATGGGCGAGACCGACCATATCAGCGGTAATATCGAGTTCATGCACTTCCCCTTGGATATCGCCAACCCGTTCATCCCGGATGATATGGCGAAAATGGGCGGAGACCTCGATGGTACACTCGCTATCAGCGGACAAAGCGATAAACCCATGGCCGAGGGATATCTGATTCTCGATACCGCTTCCGTTTATGTAGGCGCCGCAGGTTCTACCTTCCGTTTCGACGATAAGAAGATAGAGATAAAGAACAACCGAATCTTGTTCAACCAATATGGTATTTACGCATACAACAAGAATCCGTTTATCATCAACGGAGAAGTGGATTTCAACGATTTATCCCGCATGACCGCCAATCTTAAACTAACGGCGAATAACTTGCAACTGCTGAACGTTAAGAAAAACGAGGAAAGCCTTGTCTACGGAAAGCTGTTCGTCAACCTGAATTCTACCGTACGCGGGCCGTTGGATGCCTTGACCATGCGAGGGGACTTGCAGTTATTGGGCGGGACGAATATCACCTACGTGCTGAAAGACTCCCCGTTGACCGTGCAAGACCGTATGTCGGACATGGTAACCTTCACCTCTTTCACGGATACCTTACGTCGGCGCATGCCTCGTAAGCCCCCGTTGCCGATGGGAGGCATGGACATGTTGATGACGATCCACATCGATCCCGCCGTACAAGCGAACGTGGATTTAAGTCCCGACCAGTCCAACCATATCAATCTGGAGGGGGGCGGCGACCTTTCCTTCCAGTATACCCCGCAAGGCGATATGTTCTTGAACGGACGCTACACGCTGACGGGCGGAACCATCAAGTACTCCATCCCGGTCATCCCGCTGAAGGAGTTCAACGTACAGGAGGGTAGCTACGTGCAATGGACGGGCAACCCCATGGACCCGACCTTGAACCTTACGGCTACCGAGCGAGTCCGTACGTCCGTCACCCTAACCGGGCAATCATCGCCCCGCTTGGTGAATTTCGACGTAGGCATCGAACTGACCCAGCGACTGGAGAACCTTGGGTTGCAATTTACCCTCACCGCCCCGGAAGACATGGCGATGCAAGAGGAACTGACCTCGAAAGGTCCGGAGGAACGGGCGAAGCTGGCTGTCAGCATGCTCGTGACCGGTATGTACCTCGGCGGCGGTGGCGGCAGCGGCAAGGTGAACATGAATATGGGAGACGCCTTGACCAGCTTCTTGCAAAGCGAGATCAACAACATCGCCGGAAGCGCCTTGAAGTCCGTGGATATCAGTTTCGGCATGGAGACATACGACGATAATGGCGATGCCGGAGGCGGTACCCGTACCGACTACTCCTTCCGCTTCGCCAAGCGATTCTATAATGACCGTATCCGTGTGGTTCTAGGCGGCCGTATCTCTACCGGCGAGAACATTAACAACGGGCAGGCGCAGCCGTTCATCGACAACGTATCCGTCGAATACCGGCTGGACAGCAGCGGTTCCCGCTACGTCAAGCTCTTCCACGACAAGAACTACGAGAGCCTGCTGGAAGGCGAGATCACGGAGACCGGGGCCGGTATCGTGCTCCGCAAGAAAATGATGCACCTCAGGGAGTTATTCAACTTCAAGAAAACGAAAGTGAAACCCATAAATGATGAAAAGGAATGAAAAGCATTTTAATATATTTTAGGCGGGATGTCTCCCTCGGGCGAGGGAGAGCGTCTAACCCGAGCGGGGGATGGCACGTCGCCACCGGGAGCATCCTCCTATCCGTACTTCTTCTCTCCTCTTGCTCCACCACGAAGAACCTTCCCGAGGGAGCGGTCCTATATACCGGTATCAAGAAAATAGAGGTGAAGAACGAGGATAAGACCAAACCCGGCGAAGCCGCCTTGGAAGAGGTCGAGGCCGCCCTAGCCTATCCCCCCAACAACGCCTTGCTGGGAAGCTCCTCGATCCGGGTGCCTTTTCCTTTCGGCCTGTGGGTCTACAACGCTTTCGTGAACAAGAAAGGGAAGGTCGGCAAGTGGATCTTCAACAAACTGGCGTCGAAACCGGTGCTGATCACCACCGTGAACCCGGATGTCCGCGTCAAGGTAGCCCGGAACCTATTGAACGAGTACGGTTATTTCAACGGAGAGACTTCTTTCGAGGTCATACCCGATCCCAAGAATCCCCGGAAGGCGAAGCTGGAATACAGTGTCACCATGAACGATCCGTATACGCTGGACAGCATCCAATACGTCCATATCCGTCACCGTGCCGACTCATTGATCGATGCCACGATCGGCGATCGTATCCTCCACAAAGGAGAGAATTTCAATGTCGTCCAATTGCAAGCCGAGCGGGAACGCATCTCGTCCTTGCTCCGTAACAACGGATATTACTATTTCCGTCCCGATTTCATCACCTATCAAGCGGATACCTTGTTGAACCCCGGGAAAGTGGCCTTACGGGTGGCCCCGAAGGAAAGCCTGCCCCCCTCGGCCCTCCGTCCTTGGAAACTCGGGGATATATCCGTCTGGCTAAACGGCTATCAGAATGAGACTCCCACGGACTCGATCCGCTATAAGGACCTTACGATCCATTATGAGGGTAAGCTAAGGGTTCGCCCCTCGGTCATTTACAACCGTTTATATTTCAAGCCGGGGGAACTTTATAACCAGCGGGCGCAGGAACGGACGCAAACGGCCCTGTCCCGCTTGGGTATCTTCCGTTATGCCGAGTTGCAATATTCCCCCCGTGATACCATGCGCCGTCAAGATACGCTGGATCTGCGGATCAATACGGTCTACGATCTTCCATTGGACGGCGAGCTCGAGTTGAACGTTACCGCCAAGAGCAACGACCAAGTGGGTCCGGGCGCCATTTTCAGCGTGACCAAACGGAATGTCTTCGGAGGGGGCGAGACCTTCGGCGTGAAACTCCGCGGCTCTTACGAATGGCAGACCGGAAACAAGCTGGATGGTAGCAACTCCAAGATCAACAGTTATGAGTTAGGCTTGACTACCACGCTGACTTTCCCACGGGTATTGTTCCCTACATTCAGCAAACGGGACATGAATTTCCCGGCCAGCACCACCTTCCGCCTCTATGCGGACCAGATGAACCGGGCCCGTTTCTTCAAGTTGCTGGCATTCGGTGGTGACGCCTCGTATGAGTTCCAGCCTACCGCCACGTCTCATCATTCCATCACCCCTTTCAAGCTGACGTTCAACTTGCTCCAGCATACCACGCATGAGTTCGACAGCATTACCAACGTGAACAAGGCCCTAAAGAAGAGTTTGCAAAATCAATTCATCCCGGCCATGAACTATACCTATACCTATGATGATTCCCCGATTACCAGTCGCCGGAACCATCTTTGGTGGCAGGCATCCGTTACCCAAGCGGGTCTTGTCTTGGATGGGATTTATGCGTTAGCCGGGAAGAAATTCAATAAAGAGGATAAGGAATTACTCGGCAACCCCTTCGCCCAATTCATCAAGGGAACCGCCGAGATACGTTATAATTACGCCCTCGGGCATAAGCAATATCTCGTAGGCCGATTAATGGCCGGCGCTATTTATAGCTACGGCAACGCCCGTACCTCCCCTTATAACGAGCAATTCTACATCGGCGGAGCGAATAGCATCCGTGCTTTTACGATCCGCAGCATCGGTCCCGGACGTTACTACCAGAACAGCGACAACAATAAATACGCTTACATCGACCGTACGGGTGATCTTAAATTCGAGGCCAACCTCGAATACCGCTTCCCGATCCTTGGCGACCTGCATGGGGCTACCTTCCTCGACAGCGGCAACATCTGGTTGATCCGAAACGATCCGGATCGTCCCGGCGGACAACTGAAATGGGGTAGCTTCCTCAAGGATCTAGCCTTGGGAACCGGCTTCGGCCTGCGTTACGACCTCACCTTTATCGTCATCCGTTTCGACGTGGGTATCGGTCTGCACCTCCCTTACGATACCGGAAAGAAAGGCTATTACAATATCCCGAAATTCAAGGACGGCATGGGTTACCACTTCGCTATCGGATACCCCTTCTAGCTGTTCCATTCCTAGGATTCTGTGGTCTTATCCAAGGTATTTCATTTTCAATAGGTCAACCCTAATTGGAAATGAGATACTTTTGCGCTCTCATTTTAATAACAAACAGATTAATTAACGAACAGAATCATGAAGAAGATTTTTTACTTAATGTTGGTAGCCCTTACTATGGGTATGTTCACCGCTTGCGACGACGATGATGAGAATACCCCTCAAATCAACAACCCGGAACCCAAGGAACAATGGGGCAAGACGCTCCGGGGCGACAATCAAACCCTACTGGCCTTTCCTGATATCTATGCCGATTATTGGGAATACACCTATTCTTACAAAGATAATCCAAACATCGGCCTTCGTCTGACTGGAAAGTTCCCGAAGTCACGCTTCTTCAATTTCACGGTTTATAACGACGAGACCCAAATAGACGTATCCAGCATTGAAGACGTAAATATCCAACCCGATGACAGCTCCATCAACCCCTATGTAAAGGAAACAGACGACTACGGAGCAAATGGCTATACGATTTACATCATTCCCGCTAACACCCCCGCCAGCGCACGTGCCTCGATGAAGAACATATGCGAGTTTCCGGAAGATGTCAATATGGTCTCCATTTTCATGCGTCTTTACTTGGCGAAACAATATAGCGGCGATGAGTATGGCGGCGTGGACATGCCTGCTATCCAAGCTTTCGATGTGACTACAGGTGAGGAAGTAGATTTCCCGAAGCGTGAGGTCTGCAACATCCACGAATCGTTGAACTTGCCGCCGATGGATTTCTCCGCCGACCTGCCGCAACTCCCGTTCATGCGTGCCCCGCTGAGCCTAATGTACCCGAACAGCCCGGCAGAATACCTATTCGCCCGCATCAAACTGAACGAAGGGGAGGTAGCAACTTTCCGTTTCATCCCTCCTACGGCTCCTAAAAGCGTAAGCGAATACGCCACCGCCGATGTACGATACTGGTCCATATGCCTTGGGTCAGCCGAGACCTACTCGTATGCCTCTATTTACGACAAAGAAATGCCTAAAGTGGACAAGGAAGGTTTCGTAACCTTTATCATAGCGGACGCCAACTCCGCCAAACTGCCCGATCTCCAAGCGAAGGCGGAAGCCAACGACGGTACATATATACTGACTTGGAACCGTAAGGAGCAAGGAGATGGAATCCTTGCCTTATACCGCAACATGGTGATCAACGAGAATTATCCACATTCCATGCGCAAGTTGATGGAGTCCGTTCCTCTAGCGGCCGCCGGCGGCGATATGAGCGGTTTCAACCCGATGAAGATGATCGCCATGCTCGCTATGGGCAACTGGGGACCGCAAGGCTATAAATTCAGCGAGGACGATTTCTTGAGCGATAGCTTCAATTACGCCAATATCCGAAGAATGAAATAAACCAATAGACATATCGTATTTTCAAGTCCCCTCGTATCCGGTCTTAACCGGAACAAGGGGACTTCCTTTTCACACTCTTATCATAAACCATGGAATTTAGATTCCTTATAGACGGGCGGTAATATAATCGATGATCTGCAGACAAAGGTTTGTGGTCTGCTCGTTCACGTCCAGCTCCGGATTCAGCTCTACCAAATCCATCGACTTAACCAGATTCGTAGACAACATATGATCCACGAAGTTATTAAACTCATCCGGCATCAGTCCCTCACACACACGAGTTCCCGTGCCCGGAGCGAAACGGGGGTCTATGCTATCCACGTCTATGCTGAAATGCACGTTGCGGATCTTCCGTTCCTTCAATTTCCGCTTGATGTCCTCAGCTACGAAGCCGATGCCTTTCAGATGGATCGTCTCCATCGTATAGACACTCAGCTTCTCCCGCTCGATCAAATCCCACTCGCCCTCATCCAGACTGCGGGTCCCGACCAAGAATACGTTCTGCGGATTCACCTTATTCCCGGGAGCGTAGATATTCACCAGTTCCTCGCTTCCCATCCCCATCAACGCACTCAGAGGCATCCCGTGGATATTACCACTGGGAGAAGTCTCGCTGGTATTGATATCCCCATGAGCGTCCAGCCAGATAATACCGAAATCATCATAACATTTACCCACGCCCGAGGCGCTACCTAAACCCAGCGAATGATCCCCGCCAATCACCAAGGGGAACGCTCCTCCACGCAATGTATCATAAACCAACTCCGCCAGATTCGTATTCACCTCCACGATCGCATCCAGATATTTCATGCTGTTACCCCGTACGAACTTATCCGCCTCGCTAACAGGGGGTACATACAAATTACCCAAGTCAAAGGCTTTATGCCCGTTCTTCCGGATCACCCCCATCAATCCCCGTTCCCGAAGGTGGTTCGGGGCACGCTCTACGCCAGCCCGGTCACATCCCAGATTCAAGGGAACACCTATTACATTTATCTTCATACACTAGAATTTAGCGAACGTATCTCGTATAATGCCAATCGCTTCCATCATTTGCTCCTCAGTAATCACCAAAGGAGGCGTGAAGCGGATGATATGATCGTGGGTAGGCTTGGCTATCAAGCCGTTTTCCTTCAACGCCAAACAGATGTCCCATGCCGTCTTCCCATCTTTAGGTTCCGTCACGACAGCGTTCAACAAGCCCTTACCCCGTACTTTCTTTATCATAGGATTATTAATCCGCTCCATCTCACCACGGAACAGCTCACCCATCTTAAACGCATTCTCCGACAAATGCTCGTCACGTACCACCTCCAAGGCGGCGATAGCGACTTTCGCCGCCAACGGATTTCCACCATACGTAGAACCGTGCTCTCCCGGAGCGATCGTAAGCATGATCTCATCGTCCGCCAATACCGCCGAGACCGGACTGACCCCACCGGACAACGCCTTTCCCAAGATCAAGATGTCCGGACGAATCCCCTCGTAATCACAAGCCAATAACTTACCGGTACGACCGATACCTGTCTGTATCTCATCCGCGATAAACAACACATTATGCTGATGGCAAAGATCATAGCAAGCCCGCAGATAACCATCGCCGGGCACCACGACCCCGGCCTCACCTTGGATCGGTTCCACCAAGAAGCCTACTACATCGGGATCTTTCAAGGCCTCGGCCAAGGCATCCACCTTATTATAGGGTATCTTTATAAATCCGGGCGTATAAGGGCCGAAATCGGCGTAGGAACTAGGATCGGTGCTCATGGAGATAATCGTGATCGTACGTCCGTGGAAATTCTCGCTACAAACCACGATCTTCGCACGCTCCGGAGCGACCCCTTTCCGACGGTATCCCCAACGGCGGCAAAGCTTCAAAGCCGTCTCTACCGCCTCGGCCCCCGTATTCATCGGCAAGAGCTTATCATATCCGAAAAACTTACAGGTAAATTCCATGTACTCACCCAGTATATCCGCATGAAAAGCACGGGATACGAGCGTAAGCTTCTCCGCCTGCTCCATCAGGGCCTTCACGATCTTAGGATGGCAATGTCCTTGGCTCAAGGCAGAATAGCCAGACAAGAAATCAAAATAACGTTTTCCTTCCACGTCCCACACGAACACGCCTTCGCCTCTTCTGAGAACGACCGGCAGAGGATGGTAGTTGTGGGCACCATACTTCTCCTCTCTGGTAATGTAATCTTCCGGTTTCATACTATAATTGAGTTTAAATGACTAGCATATTGTAAGCGTTTACATCGGGATAGCTCAAAGATAAGCATTTGCGGCTAACCAATTGATTACGGGTATGTATGTTAAGAAACATATCCACAAAAAAGAAGGGATGCCCCGCTCTCCCCAAGGAGAAACAAGGGCATCCCTCTCACGTCAAACAAACAACGCTTAGTTCCGTATCCGTACCTTATAGGTCTGGTCGGCTATCCGGACAAGATAGACTCCCGCGGGAAGAGCGTGTCTTGTCTCGCCGGGAACGACCGCAAACCGGGCACGACTAGCACCCGACAGGCCGACAACCCATGCCTCAGCCGGACGATCCGCACGGATATGGAGGGCGTTGGCAGAGGTCCAAACCGCTATGCCTCCCTCTACCGAGGCATTCGATGTCGGGACATCCGGGGTATCCGGGGTGTCGGGTGTGTCAGGATAATCGGGATCCACCGGCCCAGATTTGGGCGTATAGCTTACCACGAACGGGCTGAAGCTGGCAACGGAGATCTCCATATAATCTGTCTCTTATACACATCTCCGAGC
>ENA-OYYV01001111-OYYV01001111.1-human-gut-metagenome-genome-assembly--contig:-NODE-1111-length-9675-cov-3.815281_pt1 | contig 9675 bp, 6 predicted proteins | sample MGYA00244069_ERZ653462 | MGnify/ENA primary metagenome ERZ653462 (study PRJEB26926, sample SAMN06165170) | human gut metagenome | biome: ENVO:00009003; feature: ENVO:2100002; material: ENVO:00002003...
ATCTACACCTCTCTATTCGTCGGCAGCGTCAGATGTGTATAAGAGACAGTTGTAAACCTATACCATCCAAAATATCTTTCATAGCCGCAGATGGAGTGATCAGATCAAAAGGATTCTCATCTTTCAAGATATTCTCAAGTTCTTGAGAGATAATCTTGACCACGACCTTTTCCATTCCGGATGTAGCGCCAAGAGCAATATCCAATACCGCACTCTTTGCACCTTCAACAGTAAAACTCTGTGTCTCGTCAATATTAAAGCCTGATCCAACAATCGCAATTGTCTCTGTTGGATTTTCCGGTTCCTCTGGTGTTGTTGGAGTAGTTGGAACGACAATCTCTATTTCACGGGTTGTAAGAGTTACCTCTACTTTTAAAGAAATTTCCGTTTGATTTGGATCTGAAGGATCTGGATTATCTGGATCAGTAGGTTTATCCGGAACTTCAGGAACTGAAGTTACTTTTATCGTAAACAAATCTCCTGGGCTAACTGAACCAGACTCATTCTGTAAAATCCCAGATAACATTGCCTCCTTTCCCGCCAGAGTTGTTGCCTTTATAGTATATTTCAATGTAGTCCCAGGTAAGAAATAAGCTGTCCGTTTCTCATTCTTATTTAATGTAAGTACGCCCTTTCCGTTTGTCAAGGTAATTGAATAATCATCCTTGTAATTCTTCAAGAAATCATCAGAAAGAGCAAGATTTACCCTCACATTTTGAATTTCCGCAAGAACCTCAGACTTTGTCACTTCTTCTTTTCTAATCTCGCACTTTTTTGAGCCCTCGAAATAAGGAGCATCAAAAGCAGCCTCTCTTTTCTCTCCCCACGCTCCTACAATCTTGTAACTACCTATCGGAAGAAGTACTTGCGGTTCAGCTTTCAATGCCGTATATGTATCAAAATATACGGCTAGCTCACCCTGTTCATCATATATTGAAACATGAAAATCTTCTATGTTTACATCTGTTCCAGCTTTAGTTTCCGGAGTATAGGTCAAAGATAAATCTAAAATACCTTTGGGAGTATCAGAGTCTCCTCCTTCTCCTTTCAACTCTTTTTTCATCTCGCATGAGGAGAAGCCGCAAACAACGCCTAACAAGAGACTTAATATTTGGAATATTTTTCTCATCTTATTTCAGTTTCTAGATTTAATGATTTTGTATTTTGTATATCCAACTTAACAACGATTGAGTTTTTCCAATGGAAAGGCTCCTTATCTTTCTTTATCAAGTCATAAGAGAAAGAGAGATTACGTCCATCTGTCGTCCTTACGTCTACCCATACGTTCATCATATTACATTCTTTACGCAGGAAAGACCAATAATTATCTTTTGTCAATGTAATAGCCTCATTGGAATCGGTTACGATACGTACGTCATAATCATCTCTACAAATAGCATTAAATGCCGAAGTTGTCTGTAGCGAAATTTTTATACAACGATATTGACATGTCAACGAGACATTTGAAATAGTATTATACATTATCTCAAAAGCTTGTTCCCCATATAAATAAGGAACTGGAGAAGCCGATTGAGAATTGTCATACCAAGCTTTTACCACATATTTCCCTACAGGCAAAGTCAAAGGCAGGCCATTACCTCCATTCTCTTTCATTTTCTTATAAGAGTCAAAAGCGATAACAGTCTCACCCTTACTATTTAAAATAGCGACTTGCAGGCTATCCGGATTCACATATTCTTCCTTACCTTTTGTCACTACATTTATAAAGCTTGCGTTATCTTCCGCAGACAAGGAAAGCTTAAAGCTTCCTTGTCCGACACCCACATTCTCAATCTCATTATTATCACAGGCAAATCCTATCAAAGCTAAGCCTATGAGAAATAGTATATATTTTATCTTTTTCATATATCCAAAACTTAATATTCAAGATTTACATCATCTACATACAAAGTGCTACCAATAAAACGATAGAAGGCCCCCAAACAAGCATCTTTCCTCTTTTCGACATGCGACTTACTTCCAGATGTACTAGATTCAAACTCAATATAAATATGTGTCGCTTTCAAACCTTTATATTGGTCATAATATACAAATGGAACAGACGTTCTTACATAATCATTTTGAGCTGTACGGCTAACCAGTTCGGTATATCCAATCTCAGTATTACCATTCATCACGACTGCTCGTGCTCTAAACATCTCATTGTTCTGTGGCTCATACTTATAAGCAAAACTCAGACGAGTTGGACGTGAAGTAAATTCAACACCTTTTATATTCCCATTATCAGTACCTAAATATAGTTTTCCGGGAGTAATATATTCTGTGCCAACAATTTCACTTTCTTTAATGCCACGTCCCCAACCAACTGTCATTATTTTTGCAGCAAAACTTCCAGAGTTAGACTCAGTGGCCTGCTCAACACTCGGTTGCAAAACATAAGATTGAGAATTCAGAGGATAATCCTCCGTAATATCATCTGGTATTTTACTAAAGATCGTCTGATTATTTGTTGAAGACCAATAAGGGGCAGATATATCGCTTTCTTTACACGGATACCAACCATATATAGCCGAAATAAACACACCTAAACTGCCAAAACTCATCTCTTCCCGTATTGTCTTACGAGTCCAGTTTTCAAAGCTATTGTCGGAAAGCTGTAATGCCGATTCTGTCGTAAACTCATATATATCAGTTCCTAGTTGACTTGTCGTAGTCGAACCATAGACTGCCTTTACCTGATATTGTGTGTTTGGAGTCAAACCTTCATACTCCAATGTCACAAACTGACCATCAATTGTAGGTGTCCCCGTTACAAATTTCCAAGAAAGAACTGTATTACCTAACTTTTTGTTTGGAATAAGAAATTTAACATTTTTCGGATTTCCTGATATCACTTGTGCCCGTAATACGGCGTGAGTGGACCACATATCACCATCCCTCATTGCCATTTGAATTTCAGGAACAACCGGCTTCAATTTTAATATAACAGGTTTACTAGCCTGATGCATCTTTAACGAATCTTTCACCACGAAAGTAAATTCATGTATGCCTTGTGCTTCCGTGTCCTCACACAATTTCTTAACCAACGTTTGTTTTAAATCCAGATTATAACTTCTTTGACGGTACATTCCTGCTCCCACGGGAAAATATCCATCCAATACAGCTTTATCTTCTTCAGATAAATTTGCCAGGTCGTAGCGTTCTTTCAATCCTTTTGTTTTTAAATAAGAGGAATTAATCTCTACGATACAAGAATCTATTGTACCACCCGCAAACATAGAGGCCATAATATCAACATTATAATTACCTACATCAACAGAAGAAACTTCCAAGACCTCGCCTGAAATAAATCCCTTAGGAGTAATCAAAGGAGGGTCAAGTGGCAGCATATAATCCGGTATCCCTACATTCACTGTCGTATCCGCAGTTGAACCATCAATCGTAATCTCAAGCTTTACGCCCGATACAGCTTCTCCATCCGTCTTAAACAACAATTTTACATCTTCACGAGGCTTGATCGTTATAGCAGAAGGGGTAAATGTCGTTTTCTTATTCTCAAGAGAAGTCAAAGACATAGACAAATTCAATTTTTGTCCGGTAGAATCCGCTTGGAAATAAGCGGAACGAGTCTCTCCCTTTTTAAAGACAAGAGCTTCCGAGGTATGAGCTGTAGTCATTGATAACGAGTAATCCGGATATGCCTCCTTAAAATCTTCCGAATAGGAGACAGATACTTTGGTATTAGCTAACGCACATGTCACACTAGCGCTTGTTTTTTTATTAGCCTCGACCTGAAACTTTGTAGTGCCCGCAAAATACGGAGCTTCAAATTTAGCAGGAAGCAACTCTCCCAAGAAAGCCTTCAATTGGTAAGTACCAGACTCTAAATCAATAGAAGTTGGCATATCACTATACTTCTCATAGGAAGTGACAACCTTCTCTCCTTGAGAAATCTCAACACTGTAATTACTTACATTCTTGAACTCATCAAAACCATCTGTCGCCTTTGTTTTTCCAGAAGCGGCAAAAGTTGTATCCGCCTGCAACTGTAAATACACTGTTCCATGTCCTTTTAAATATCCTTCCTCATTATCACAAGAAGAAAAATAAAATAGAAACATAGGTAAACATAACAACAGGAAAAAAAGGTCAGTACACGAAGAACTCACCTTTCTACAAAATCTCCATTTCTCCATTTATACCTAAGTGATTATTATAAAAAATTTATATTGATATCTATAAAAAACTGTGCAAAATAACTACAACTCTCAAAAGCCTACAAGGTCTATTTGTCTTATTACCTATTCCTTTTTTTAGATTCCACGCCTCACCCCTACACATACAGAGCCATTTATAAAGAGTGACCATGTCCTATTTTTACAACCCATTGTTCCTTTTATTAGAAACCGTGCCTAAACAAAATGCGCTCAGACAAGAGCCGCCCCTAGAGAAAGCAAGATTACAAGATAGTCGCTTCGATGGAAGAAAAAAGGATTTGACAAAATGACAATTTGTAATCTCAACCTCTTGAGAATCGATTATTTCGGGGCAAAGTACTACTTACTTCCAAATTCATAAGAGAAAATCAGCAATTATTTGAATGATAGCCATATATCAAAAAACGACATTTTGTTCTAGCAAAAATAATTCATCGTAATTCATATTATGGGGAGTGAGAGAGGGGAAAAACAGTCTTACAATAGGGTTATAACAGTATAAGAATGCCTATTCACGACTACTTACACCCCTATTCACGACTACTCACGATGCCCTACGGCAGTATAGGCATTGCCCAATGCTGCCTATTGCATACATATTCGCCGTCTAACGTGTACCGAAAACGTTACTTTTTAACATAAAAGGCCACTTATCTTCCTGATTCTTTCGCTATTTTGATAGATCAAGGAAATACCCCTGTCACAATATACATCCAAATTCAATCAAAACGAAACAGAAAAGATAATTCTAATGGCAACTACTTCCCTCGACAAGAAACCATACCAGTCCAGCCCAAACACCCAAGCAACTCCGAAAAGCCTCCGGAATACCGCAAGTTTCAGACGCTCGTATAATTTTCCTTCCACAAGACACGGCAAATCTTTAAAAATGCCTATTTTTGTCAAACGTTCCCGATAAGTGAATGATAAAACAAACATGGAAAATGACATTCCCAAAATAGACCTGCCTCAAGATTGGGTGATCGGGAAGCTCTCGATCGAAGATATAGGCCTGCTGAATCTGTATGCGAATTACCCATGCCGATTGAAAGCGGGGATTTTCGTGCTATGCCTAGGAGGAGAGATCGAGGCATCCATCAACTTGACGCAACTCAAGGTAGAACCCGGAAGCTTCATCACCATCATGCCCGGATCAATCCTGCAGATCCATAGGGCAGACGGGGATCTACAGATCTATTTCATGGGATTCTCATCTGATTTCCTCAGCCAAGCGAACTCCAGTAAAGCTGTCATAGACATGCACTATATCGTGAAAGACAATCCGGTGTATAAGCTAAAAGAGAAAGCCCAGCCTCTTATGAAAGATTATTTTGAGTTATTACTCAAAACATACGAGTTTTACGCCACGAAAATAAATCGCGGGATTACCAACCATTTGTTTACCGGTATGCTAATGGGGATCAGCAGCATGTATAAAGACCAGACGGAAGACCTGTCAATGCTCTCCAAAGCAGAGCTAATCAGTAAGAATTTCACTCAACTAGTAATGCAAAACTATACCATGCAACGATCCGTTGCATGGTATGCCAAGCGGCTTGGCATCACGCAAGCGCACCTAAGTACGATTGTCAAACAAAGTACGGGAAAAACTTGCATAGAGATTATCACCTCGATGGTTATCATGGACGCAAAGGCACAACTAAAATCGACGAACCTTACCATCCACGATATCGCCTATACACTGAATTTCACTAATATGTCCTTCTTCGGAAAGTATTTTAAACGCCATGTAGGTATGAGTCCGCAAGAATACCGCAATTCCTAAACAACCCTAAAAAAGTAAGCTAGCTTACTTTTAAAGCACTTCCGGCCGGGTGTCTTTTCCTGAAATCACTGGTTCTTCTTTAATTTAGCTGAAGAGCTAGTTGAATAGTAAAATTCATTCACGAAACAATACTGGTATACAGCACGTTAAGTCATCCACAAAAGACTTCCCAAGTGATTAGTTATTCACTTTTCAAGCCGTAAGCTGACCACTAGGTATAGCCGTAAGTTATTCACTCGACAAGCCGTAAATTATTCACTTCAACAGCCATAAATAGCGCAATTTTCAACTAATATAAAGATAGTTTTTTCAGCTTAGTAACTGCACTATTATGGTTAATATATGTTTTCTAAGTGCAATCTCACATTCCCCAATTCTCCCTATCCAAACTCCTATACTGTATCGCCTCCGCCAAATGCCGGACTTCGATATGTTCCGAATTATCCAAGTCCGCTATCGTGCGGGAGACTTTCAGGATACGGTCATAGGCACGGGCGGAGAGGCAGAGACGTTGCATGGCGGTTTTGAGGATGGAGAGGCCGGAAGCGTCGGGAACGGCGTACTGATGGAGTAGCTTGGAGTTCATCTGGGCATTACAATAAACACCCTCATAAGCGGCAAAACGCCTTTCCTGGATCGCACGGGCTTTTATGACCCGCTCACGGATAGCGATACTAGGCTCTGAGGGCTGTTGCTCGGATATCTTCTCGAAAGGGACAGGGACAATCTCTATCTGAATATCGATACGGTCCAATAAAGGGCCGGAAATGCGGTTCATATATTTCTGGACGGCTCCGGGAGAACAGAGGCAAGGACGGTCCGGATGGTTGTAGTAGCCGCAGGGACAAGGATTCATGGAGGCCACAAGCATAAAGCCGGCCGGATATTCCACCGTGAAACGGGCACGAGAGATATTGATCACTCGATCTTCCAATGGCTGCCGCATGACTTCCAAGACACTCCTGTTAAATTCCGGCAACTCATCCAAAAAAAGGACACCATTATGAGCCAAGCTGATCTCTCCCGGCTGCGGGAAAGTGCCCCCTCCTACCATGGCGACATTAGAGATCGTATGATGGGGAGAGCGAAAAGGACGTTGTACCATCAAGGAGGCGCCACCTCCTATCTTACCGGCTACGGAATGGATTTTAGTTGTTTCCAAGGACTCATGCAAGGTAAAGGGAGGCAAGATCGTAGGGAGACGTTTCGCCAACATGGACTTGCCACTTCCGGGAGGACCTACCATGATCAGATTATGTCCGCCGGCTGCGGCCACCTCCATCGCACGCTTCACGTTCTCTTGTCCCCGGACATCGGAGAAATCGCAATCAAACAATTGCTGGCGGTCGTAAAACTCCTTACGGGTATCAATAACCGTAGGCCGCAATGTAGGTTTACCCTCCATAAACTCCAGCACCTCTTTGATATTCGAAGCTCCATACACTTCCAGATCGTTCACCACCGCAGCCTCACAAGCGTTTTGCTTGGGTAAGATAAAGCCCTTAAAGCCTTCTTCCCTAGCCTTGATAGCGATAGGCAATGCCCCTTTTATCGGTTGGAGGCTCCCATCCATAGAAAGTTCGCGCATCAATACGAATTTGGATAAGTTGGATGAATCTATCTGCTCTGCCGCCGCCAGAATACCGATCGCCAAAGGCAGATCATAAGAAGACCCTTCCTTACGGATATCTGCGGGGGCCATATTAATAACGATACGATTGCGGGGGAATTTATAACCACATACTTGAAGAGCCGAGATAATGCGTTCATGGCTCTCACGAACAGCCACGTCCGGAAGACCGACTAAAAAGAATTGGATACCTTTGGAACAGTTCACTTCTACGGTAACGACCGTAGCGGAAATCCCCTGCACGGCAGCGGCATAAGATTTTACTAACATAGTTAAGAATTTTGAGTTACTAATTACAAATTAAAACCGGAACCTCCTGTTTTCAATCGCTCAGTCTTCGAACAAGTTCTCCAGTGTTTGCTTGATCTCGATTCCATTCTCTGTTTTCATCAAGATCTTATGATCCTCATCTATCAAGAAACAGCGTGGCAATACGCTTACGTTATACAGATCTATCAACATAGCCGCTTGTCCGGCCGAATCTGTTACCAGGTTCCACGCTATACTATCCTTCTTCAGTACATCCCGGACATTATCCGGATTATCGTCCAAGCTAACCAAAAGAATATCCAACTGATCTTTCGGATATTTCATCGCTACCTTATCCAGATATAGATCCTCTGTCTGGCACATATCACACCAAGGAGCGGTAAATGTCAGCAATAAATATTTCTGCGGGAAAGAATCCAAACTTACCGTATTCCCATAAATATTCCTTACGGAGAAATCTGGGGCTTCCGCACCCAAAGCCGTACGTTTCGCACGGGCGCTATATTGCTCCAGCTCCTTCACCAGATAAAAGTCTTTCAACCTTGGATTCAATAACGCCAACAACTCATCAATTTTACGAGTATCATCGGGATCTGAGAAAAAAGATTGAATCAAGACAACGGATGCCTCTTCATTCGGGTTCTCTTTCACGTACCGGATCGCTTCCTCGCTCAATTGCATATTAACATTCGCCAAACGAGCGGCGATATCCGTCTCCTCGATCGTATCGTTCAAATCCTTGCTATTTAAAGAATTTGATAAATTTGTCAATTCCGTCAATAAAGGAGTGATTTTCTTCTTAAAAGCGGTCAACTTATCATTTGTCCGTCCCCCCTTTACCTGCAATAGCAATGGAGAGTTAGCGTCGCCCGTGATTTTCACGGTTTCTCCCGGTTCCAGATAAGCTGTAACCCAATGCTCTTTATCCGCGAAGAAGATAGTCACACAATGGAAACCCGCTTCATTTTGATCGATCTGGAACTGCCCGGGTTTCGTACAAGCCACTGTATCAACCACTTTATAATTATCCTTCTCAAATACAGCATATACGGTTTGATCTTCCAGATTAGAAAGTTCCCCTTCAATCCGATAGACATAATCCTTGCCACAAGATGACAAACAAATTATAAAGCCAATAATAAGTGTCAGTTTTTTTATCATTACTCCTTTTTAAGCTCTTCTTATAACAGATAATCCGGTCTAAAGATAGGAATATTTTTTAAAACTACTTCACATTTATAATAAAATTAACGCAGTTATCATAAAAAAAGCGCAGAATTAGTAATTCCACGCTTTTTTATAAAGATATTTTTAAACCTTGACCTTTTTTGATCAAGGTTTTTTAAGCAATTATAACTGAGGACCAGCAGCAACCAATGCCTTACCAGCTTCGTTGCCTGTGAACTTAGCGAAGTTCTTCTGGAAGCGAGCAGCCAAATCCTTCGCTTTCTCATCCCATTGAGCAGGATCAGCATAGGTATCGCGAGGATCTAAGATCTTCGGATCTACGCCCGGTAATGCAGTCGGAACCTCGAAGTCGAAATACGGGATCTTCTTTGTCGGAGCCTCGTTGATAGAACCATCAAGGATAGCGTCGATGATACCTCTTGTATCTTTGATAGAGATACGTTTGCCGCTACCGTTCCAACCTGTGTTCACCAAGTAAGCCTTAGCGCCAGTCATTTCCATCTTCTTAACCAACTCTTCGCCGTATTTTGTCGGGTGCAATGACAAGAAAGCAGCACCGAAACAAGCGGAGAATGTAGGAGGCGGTTCCGTGATACCACGCTCTGTACCTGCTAATTTAGCGG
>ENA-OYYV01001114-OYYV01001114.1-human-gut-metagenome-genome-assembly--contig:-NODE-1114-length-9632-cov-3.748669_pt1 | contig 9632 bp, 8 predicted proteins | sample MGYA00244069_ERZ653462 | MGnify/ENA primary metagenome ERZ653462 (study PRJEB26926, sample SAMN06165170) | human gut metagenome | biome: ENVO:00009003; feature: ENVO:2100002; material: ENVO:00002003...
CCTCTCTATTCGTCGGCAGCGTCAGATGTGTATAAGAGACAGCTGCGGCAGTCTCCGTCACGGCACAGGCAGGACCGGATGAATGAAGGCTCCTATTCGTTATTCGCTCAGCAGGCGGCAGACGGCCTGCGCCGCATGTTCCGCGGCTCCGCCCTGCCCCAGCCTGTCCGAGGCCCGCTTCATTTCCGCCAGCAGCGCATCCCTGTTTTCCGGAACGAGCAGCCGCTCAATTTCTTCTATGACCTTGTCCGGGGTGAAATCAAACTGAACCAGTTCCTTCACCACGGGCTTTTCCGCCAGAATGTTCACCATGCCGATGAAGCGGATTTTAATGAGCATGCGGGCCATCCAGTACGTCAGCAGGGGGACCTTGTACACGAGCATGTACGGGAGGCGGTGGAGGGCGGCTTCCATCGTGGCGGTGCCGGAGGCCACCACGCCCACCGCGGCGCGGTCCATGAGTTCATGGTAACGCCCTACGGTGATATTGAAGATATCCGGAGACATTCCGGCCTTCCGCGCCATGCCGCGCATTCTTTCCGCCAGGGCCTCATTGGAGGCGGCGGTCTCAAATTTCAGGTCTGGCCTCGTCCGGGAGAGGCGGCGGATAACTTCCGCGAATACAGGGAAATGCCTGTCTATCTCCCGGTTCCGGCTGCCGGGAAAGAGGCCGACCAGGGAAGATTCCCGCACGCCTTCCTTCCGGATGGCGGCGATTTCGTCCACCAGGGGATGCCCCACAAATTCCGATTTCAATCCGGCCTCCCGGAACAGGGGGGCTTCAAAGGGGAAAATGCACATCATCAGGTCCAGCGTGCGAACCATTTTGGGAATGCGTCCGCGGTGCCAGGCCCAGACCTGCGGAGAAATGAAGTAAACGATTTTGGTATGGGGGCAGTATTTGCGGACTTTCTCCGCCATGCGCAGGTTGAATCCCGGATAGTCAATTAAAATGACGACATCTGGCTGATAGCGGCGGATATCCTCTTGGCACGTCCTCATGTTATTTAAGATGGTGCGCAAGTTCAGCAATACCGGGATAAAGCCCATGAACGCCATCTCCCGGTAATGTTTGACAAGAGTTCCTCCGACGGCTCTCATCAGATCGCCGCCCAGAAAGCGGAACTCGGCCTTCGGGTCATTCTCTTTCAAGGCTGCCATCAAATTCGAGGCGTGCAGGTCTCCGGAGGCTTCTCCGGCTATCAGGTAATACTTCATGAATTGAGAATTGAAAATTAAAGGATCCAGTTGTTTAGGGTGGCCATGAAGTTGTAGTCCGTAACGTCGATCTTGCAGGGGACTAGGGAGGCGTATCCGCTGTCCAGCGCAAGCATATCATTGTCCGGGTGGATGGGTTTGGCGCTTTCGAAAGCTCCTGTCAACCAGAATACGGGCTCTCCGCTGGCGTTCTCGGAACGCTTGAATTCACGTACCCAACGGCCATCCGCTTGGCGACAAACTTTCAACCCTTTCACTTGCGGTAGCTTCGGCACGTTGAGGTTTAAGTAGGTTCCGTGCGGTAAGCCTTCTTTTAATACCCGGCGTGCCAGCATACGTCCAAGACGGCAGCATTCGGAGAAGTCGGCATCGGCCGCATGGTCCAGTAAGGATACACCCATGGAAGGGACGTTGAAAATACAGCCCTCGGCGGCGGCACCCATCGTTCCGGAATAATTTACGCAGATAGCCATATTCCCCCCGTGGTTGATACCGGAGACTAACAGATTGGGCTTGCGCTCCAAAACCTCATTAATCGCTAATTTAACGCAATCAACCGGTGTCCCGGTGCAACTATAGATGGTAAGTCCTTCCTCCTTTTTCAACAAGGTATACTTGATAGGAACTAAAGATGTAATGGCACTACCCATCCCGGAACGAGGTCCATCGGGAGCGAATACCACCAAATCGCCTAGATCTTTCAGGCACTCAATCAATTCGTTAATACCTTTGGCCCATACGCCATCATCATTCGTGATCAGAATCAACGGTCTCTCGTTTGTCATATCGTTTTATCCTTATAGTTGTCGTACAAAGGTAACAATAATTTGCGAACAATGGTTGGGGCGTGAGGGATGGGAGTTGTCCTTTCGCCTAATCAGTTGTTGATCAGGCGAAAGGTCTCAGATTATTATAGTTTCTCTATTTCTTCTATGGAGAGGCCGGTGGCAAAGGCGATTTGCTCTATACTAACTCCTAATTTCTTAAGATTAAGTGCTATGGAGTGTTTCTCTTCCTGTCGTCCTTCTGCTTTTCCTTTTTGCAAACCTTTCTGTAGCCCTTCCTCCAATCCTTTTTGCAATCCTTTTTCCATGCCTTCTTCCATCCCTTTTTTCATGCCTTTCTCGACGGCGAAGTCCAAGGTGTTGTAATAATCATTATACATCTTCCACTCCGCCTCGTACTGCGCCCGTTGTTTGGGGGTGAGGTTCGCCATGGATCCGATGCGTTCCAACCGTTCGAATATGGCCTTGCGTGCCTTGAAAGGCATTCTGTCTAATGTATCCATATGCTTTAGTACATAAATCCAACGTTCAAAATCGGTCTCGCATTCTTCCTCCTCTTTGTTGAATCGGGGAAGCTCAATATAGATCTGGCGGAACTTGGGGTTGAATACCTGTCCGTTCTCTCGGTCCGCCAGCACGATGTCCCTTCGGAACTTTCCTTCGTTCCTGTTATTGTTTGGCCTGTTCTCCTCGTCTAGCGTGAAGTTCAAGAAAAAAACACCGTACACGGCCGCCAGCTCATAGTCCCATGTTCCCTTTATCCCCTGTTCCACCACCGAGTGCGAGAGGTAATACAAGGCCCTGTCCTTGAAGTGGGGCTGTTCCCTGTTCTGCATCTCGATTATGATTCGTTCGCCCTTGTCGGTCTCGCAATGAATGTCAAAGATGACTTTCCTTCCTTGCTCTGTCTCGGGCAATCGCTCATTGTTCATGATCCTCAGGTCCATGATAGTATACTCCCCTTCGAGGAGGTCATTCAGGAACTCGATTAAAATGTCCTTGTCCATTTCCCTGCCGAATATGTGCTTGAAGCCGAAATCGGTGAAGGGGTTGATAAATTTTCCCATAGTGTTTATAGGTTTTAGTGATTAATAGGATATAGATGGCTCTTTTCCATCTTTGGCGATAAAGATACGATTTTTATTATATGGGGCATTCATTTAGGCTTTAAAAAAACACGTACGTCTTTTTTTCGGAAATATCTTGTGTAGTTTGAGTGAAGACGAGATATAGTGAACGCATAAAGGATACAGCCTTAAAGCTAAAGGTGGGTTAATGAGGCTTTCCGCGTCAAATGTAAGCCATAGCTTATTTGAAAATACGGGAAACATGTGCCTGTACAGGCCCAGATAACCAAGAAACGGGCCCTCTCATTGGCTGTTGAAGTGAATAACTGACGGCTTGGGAAGTGAATAACTAATCACTTGGAAAGCCTTTTTATACCGGAACCAACAAGGTCTTCTCAGTGGCTTTGGGATGCGGTTCAGTTATCCTGCGGGGCTTTTCTATGTCGATTATTCTGTTATAGCCCTCGCGGATGGATGGTAAGCGAAGCGGCGATAATCATGACAGTTTGCGCGAAACAAGGCTGTTTGTTTGACATACCTCTTCTTTGGAGAAGTCTAACCAGAGAGAAGAAATAGGTGAAAAGGGCCTTTTTGTCTCTTATTTATAGGTAAAAGGTCGCTTTTCCGGTGAGAAAGGTGGTGTTTGCCCACGCGAATATATGCGTTAGCCGACGCAACCGTATGTTTTAGCCGACATAACCGTATGTATTAGGTGATACATACGGTAGTAATCCCTATCGCATACGATAGAAATAGCCTTCACATACGGATGAATTATAGGTTTTAGCCTTAAGAATATGAATTAGGATGAATAATTTTCGCCAGAATGAAAGGGCGTATTCCGTTATCTTATTATGGAATAACTACTTGCGAATATTTTTTCTCGTTTTACGGAACTATATGTATAATCTCCCGGAAAATTCGATTCTCAAGGGCTTTAATTTACAAAGTGTCATAATGACAATCCGTAAATTCCGGATGACTTGTTTAATATAATATTAATGTACGCCTGTACATTATTAATGCTATACTATAAAAGTTGATGAATAATAGATTGAAATGATATCTGGAGTATGGAAACGACTAGTTTAAACGAACGATTCTTTTAGTCATTTGCAAAGGTACGCGTTTCTTCGATACTTGCAACCCTTCCGGGCTATTTTTTTACAGCTTATTCTCTTTCTTATCAATAGGATAGGTTATCCTTTACGAAACAAGCGATTCCTTCAACAAACCTTTCTATTTACCCCTTATAAAACGCAAGATTAAAACCTTCGTTTAAACTAGTCGTTTTTGAATGACAAAGCAATCGATACGATAACGTAATGAGCTGATTATCTTAATAAACACTAGTATTAATATTAATTTCAGTATTATGAACAAAAAGTTTTCTACTCTTTTGGCGGCTGCTTTGTTCGGAACTTTCTCTGCTTTTGCGGTTGCTCCGACAAATGGTAAGTTGCATCAGATTAAGATTGGAACAGAGGGTACTCAGGTTCTGTCTGTCGTAAAAAATAAGGCGAAGACAGCTGATAGTTTGGTGGTTGTGGATGCTCCGAAAAGCTCCGACATCATGAAGGATGTTTACAAGAAGTCTTTGTGGAAGTTCGCTAGCTCTAAGGTAGACAATACCCAGACGGATGTTTGGACTATGACGAACTATGCTACGGGTAGCGTATTGAGCTTGGATCTTTCCAAGGAAGGTGCTTCTTTCGTAAGTAACGGCCAGTCTAAATGGTTGGTTTCTGCTGATGGCAAGATCACGGCTATCAAGAATGGTGATACTTATTCTATCCAATTGCAATATTTGGATAAGGATGGAGAAGTTGTAGATGCAGCTGTAGAAGGTGGTAAGACTCGCGTGATTGTGAAAAAGAACAATTCCGCAGAGGCGTTCAATATCGCTAAACCAACATCTGTTGGGGCTATGACTGCCGCTCAGATCAACGGTTTGTATGGTACTTCTTCTGTTCTTGATTTCGACAAGAACTTGGATGGTAACCCAATCGATGGCGTGGCTTTCCGTGCTGTGGCTACAGATGACGCGTCTTATGTAAACGTTCGTTTGAACTCCGGCAAGTATTTGGTAGTTGACTCCGCTCAATGGACGAACACCGTAAACAACAATGTTTATTTCAAATTAGCTACTGATGCTCTTCCTACAGAGGCAGCTAAAGAGGGTTCTGTAAACGCTGCTGTAGAGGCTGAATTGTTGAAGAACGGTCGTGCCGCTGATTTCTATGCGTTCCAATTCAAGTTGGATATCGCTGCCGGTTATGTGGTAACTATCACTCCGAAGGGTGTTCCTACTTATGCTCCGACAACTCCGGAAGAAAACAAGGCTCATGCTGGTATGTCTTATGACGTAGCAGAAACAACTCGTGCTTTGGTTTACGGTAAGTTCGCTAACAGCTTGGAGGTTTTGACAGCTACTGCGGCTTCAGGCGATAAGTTGACAGACGCTAAGGCTACATTCGGTGTTGCTGAGACTCCGGATGCTTTGGACGCTGACTACACTTACTATGTACAATACTACAACAAGTATAAAAAGAATGCGGACGAAACCAAATGGTTAAGCGATAGCCGCTACAAGAAATATGAGTACTTGAATTGCGACGGTGCTAAGAAGGAAGATGCGAAGGCTTCTTTGGAGACTCCGGCTTATATGTGGTATTTGACTTCAGAAGGTTCTTTGAAAAACATGATGGCGGAAGAAACTGACACAGAATCTCCTATCGAAGGCGCTATCATCTTGATTAACGAGAAAGAGGGAGTTTACGCTTTTGGTACGGATACGGTTAAGCTGACAAAAGGTCCGAAGGTTGAGGATGCTAAGAAGATGGGCTATAAGGTAGTAACTAAGGCTGATGAGGTGAACGGTGCTTTGTCATTCCGTTTGGTTTCTCTATTGGCTGATGATTTGTATATGGTTTCTAATAAGGACAACTTTATGTATGTTGCTAACAGCGAATTGGCTGACGCTCAGAAACTGAAAGTGGTTGCCGCTGAGGTTGCTGCTGAAGAGGGCGAAGAGGCTGAGTATGCTACTGTAGGTAACAAGGTTGTTAAACCTGTTTACTATATTACGGATCGTTTAGGCAAGAACGTTCTTGTATCTGCAGATAGCAATTATAAGTTAGAGGCTATCGAGAATGAAAATGGCTCTATCGAAAATGAGAACGCTTTGAAGGTTTCTTTCTTATCAATGGGTAAGGATAATCAATATAAGATTGTTTATGGCGAAGATGAGGAATCTGCTATTACAGCTAACGCTGCTTCCGGTATCCTAGAGGAAGGTACTAAGTGTGATGACAAAAACGTCATCTTCGAGTTCGCTACGCAAGAAGCTCCTGCTTATGGCGCTCCTGCTATCGGTCACGTACAGATCTCCACGATGGAGGATGATAACAAGGTGATCGCTAACCAGAAAGATGGTTTCGCGGCATTGAAGGCTGAGGGTCAATCCATCTTGAAGAGCGATGTTTATACTCAAGATACGTTGACTATGTGGTTGGATACAGCTTGTGTGACATTCAATGAGACTATGCCGTTGTATTATATCTCTACGAAGACATTCAACGCAGAGGCTGAGACTCGCAACTTCTTGATTAACCCGGCTAATATTTCTGCCGCTATTGATAAGAATAATCAGGATCCGGATGCGACAGAGATCAAGAATATCTATGATTATACTTCTGTAGCTGGTAATGATACTTATCGTGCGGCATTTGCGGCAGCTTCTGTATGTGGTCTTGACTCTATCGCTATCGATGGTGATACGATCGGTTTGATGCAATTGAATCCGGCAGCTATTGCCTTCGAGGTAGCCGCTGAGATTAGCGATGAGGCTTATCGCATCGTTTCTAAGTTACATGCTGAAAATGAGGAGTATGATGCAGAAGTTGAGGGTTCTCTTCCTTACGTGGAATCAGAAACGACTCTTTATCTGGCTCAATTGAACAACGTATTGTTCTGGACGGAAGATCAAGCTAAGGCTGAAATCTTCGTAATCAACCGTGCTTCCACTCCGACATCTAACGAAGGTATCGAGGCTGAGTCTGCTGTTAAGGTTATCGCTGGTAACGGTACTGTAACCGTACAGGGTGCAGCTGGCCAGACTGTAACAATCGCTACCGTATTAGGTAAGGCAGTTGCTGACGAGGTAGTTGCTTCTGATAACGCTACGATCGCTGCTCCGGCTGGTGTAGTATTCGTAACCGTTAACGGTGAGACTACGAAAGTGGTTGTTAAATAAGCACTATTGATATAGAATGCGAAAAGCATTTGAAGAAGATATATAATTCTAAGATTCCCGTGCGGAGATTCGTCTTCAAGTAAACCGTGAGGTTGAACATGCGGGGATATTAATACTAAAGTAAAAAATTAAAGCTCTCCGTCAGTATTTCCGTGAGGCAAGAAAGCGGAAAAAGAATAAGCCCCGGTCGGTTTCTCGATCGGGGCTTTTTGCCTATTCTTTATAATTGAAACCCAATTAGGAGATTTGCGGGAAATGCGCTATCTTTGCTTTCAGTTTTAAAAGGAGGATTTATCATGAAAGCAACCATCTCATTAGACGGTATTTTAGCTTTTCTAAAGTCATTGTCACTGAGTGCGAGCAATAAAGAATGGCTAGCTGAAAAGCTTATAGAGGAAGCTCGTAAAGAAAAGAAGGCCGCTCAAAGTGAATCTTATGAAGACTTCATTAATAGAATGTGTGGGGCTTGGAGGGATGACCCACGTTCGACAGAGCAGATAATTGCAGATATACGTGGTTCGCGCCAGTTTGATGTGACGCGTCATATTATGCCGTTGACAGATGAAAAAGAGTAAGTATTTATTGGATACTAATATCTGTATATCCTTATTGAGAGGTAACAGGGATGTTGCTCGAAAGTTGATAGGGATAGGTGAAGATAAGTGCTTCTTATCGGTCATTACATTATATGAGTTGATGTTTGGTGCCTATAACTCTGGACGTAGTCAACAGGAAATTCTTAAGGTGAAAGAATTTGTGAACCGTTTTCCTGTTGTCTCGTTGATGGACTCTGCCGAGGAATATGCTTTTAGAAAAACTCAACTTCGTGCTTCCGGCATTATGATTGATGAATTCGACTTGTTGATAGCAGCTACGGCTTTATCTGGTAATTATATTCTAGTGACAGATAATATAAAACACTTTCAAAGAATAACAAACCTTAGGCTAGAAAACTGGATCAAGAGATAATATCTCTTCTTGCGTAATTATGATTTGTTATACATGAATAGGAAAATTAGACAATGGCCAGCGATGATATAAAACAGGCATGGAAAGTGCCGGAACCTACGTTAAGGAGGTTGCCGTGGTATCTTGCGTTTGTAAAGTTGATGAAAGGAAAAGGGGAAACGTTTATCTCATCCACCCAGATCGCTAAGGAGATAAATGTAGATCCTAGTCAGGTCGCTAAAGATCTCTCTTTTGTGAATATCTCCGGGAAGACGAGAGTGGGATACGATATTAACGCATTGGTTGACGTACTGGAGGATTTCCTCGGTTTTACATCCCAGCATAAGGCATTTCTGTTTGGGGTAGGGAGTCTGGGCGCTTCTTTGTTGCATGACACCGGACTAAGTCAATATGGATTGGAGATCGTGGCGGGCTTTGATGTTCGTGAGGATTTGGACGGGAACATGATTAATGGCATTCCCGTTTTTCATATGGATGATTTTCCTGCCAAGCAGAAAGAATATGGCGCGACGATCGGGGTGATCACCGTGCCGGTGGAGAAAGCGCAGGAGGTGACAGACCGGATTATCGAGGGAGGAATCAAGGCTCTTTGGAATTTTACCCCCTTCCGTATACGGGTGCCGGAACATATCGTAGTCCAGAATACTTCTATGTATGCGCATTTAGCTGTTATGTTTAATCGATTGAACTCAATGAATCACTAAAATATGAAGATTATCGCCGTTGGAATGAACTATGCCGCTCACAATAAAGAGCTGCATCATTCGTTAGAATTATCAGAGCCTACTATTTTTATGAAGTCGGACTCCTCTTTGTTGAAAGATGGGAAACCGTTTTTTATTCCGGATTTCTCATCGGAAGTTCATTATGAGACGGAGATCGTGGTACGGATAGACCGTTTGGGGAAAAATATAGCCGAGCGTTTCGCTCATCGTTATTACAATGAGGTTACGGTCGGTATTGATTTCACGGCACGGGATTTGCAGAATAAATTGCGTGCGCAAGGGCTACCGTGGGAGATTAGTAAGGCGTTTGATAATTCGGCTGTGATCGGGACCTTTATTCCGCTGGAGCAAGCGGGGGATGTAAACCGGCTTCCGTTCCATCTGGATATCAATGGCTCGAAGGTACAGGAAGGCAATACCTCGAATATGCTGTTTTCGGTAGATAAGATTATCGCGTACGTAAGTCGCTTCTTTACGCTGAAAATAGGCGATTTGATTTATACCGGAACACCTGCTGGCGTAGGTCCCGTGAAGATCGACGATCATCTGGAGGGATATCTTGGCGAGCGGAAGCTTCTGGATTTTTATGTGAGATGAGAAGATTAATATATAT
>ENA-OYYV01001132-OYYV01001132.1-human-gut-metagenome-genome-assembly--contig:-NODE-1132-length-9469-cov-3.399936_pt1 | contig 9469 bp, 7 predicted proteins | sample MGYA00244069_ERZ653462 | MGnify/ENA primary metagenome ERZ653462 (study PRJEB26926, sample SAMN06165170) | human gut metagenome | biome: ENVO:00009003; feature: ENVO:2100002; material: ENVO:00002003...
GATCTACACCTCTCTATTCGTCGGCAGCGTCAGATGTGTATAAGAGACAGGACCTCCGGCGTGGGCAACGTAGAGATCTCCTCTCTCGTATAAATCGTACTATGGGAACTCCCCGCAGTCAAGGCAAATATCCGAAGGTCATATTTCTCAATAAACCATAAAGCCACTTCCCTCTCAGTTCCATTCAAGCCGAATAAGTCCCGAAGAACGTTAAACTCCTCATCATTCACCTTCAGCACATTCGCTAAGTACAAAGACTCCTCGATCAACTCCTTATCATAGTATCGCTGGCGAAGATTGATATCCAGCAAACGATAAGCGTCTTTCGGCGCAAACGACGAGATCGCTTGTATCGTCTCCCGGGACTGACGGGAACGCTGGGCTAATGTACCGAAACAAATAGCGTCCGCTTTCTCCGCCAAATCAATCGCGTCAGATGTAGGCGATATATGATCCCAAGCCACTCGCTCATGAATCGTATAAGTAGGGATACCTTCTCGTAACTCTACCTGAACGGTTCCCGTCGGGTAAGGCACTTTCTCGATCAAATGCTGGATATGATTCTTATCCAACTCATCAACGATCTCTTTACCCAACTCATCATCTCCAACAGCGCTGATAGCATATCCCTCAGCACCTAGGCAAGACGCATGATAGACAAAATTAATCGGGGCCCCCCCAGCCTTTTTCCCGGAAGGAAGCATATCCCATAATAATTCTCCAATCCCAACGACAATTGGTTTACGTCTTGATTCAGTCACCTGTTCCATGGTCTTTCTATTAAAAACAACTTTCGTACTTATCGACACCGCAAAAGTATATCATCGTTATAAATACAACGATAACTATAGCTACAAGATAAATCACACAAGTTACATAAAAGATTTATTTCCAAGGGACAATAACAGACGTTACCCGTATGTAACATCTGTACAAGCAGCATCCTTACAAAGACTCTATAAACTCGGTTGGCGTTATATTATAAACCGCCTTAAAGCATTTGGAGAAATAGGCCGGCGAGCCGAATCCCGTGGCATAAGCAACCTCGCTAATCGTTCCGGATCGCTGCTTCAATAGGGCGGATGCCTTTTTCAAACGATAGTTACGCAAAAAGTCCGTAGGGGTAATCCCGGACAACTCCTTCACCTTTCGATATAAATGCACACGAGACAGGCCCAGTTTCTCACTGCCTTTCTCTATACTGAAATCGGGATCGCTATAATTCTCCTCTATTAAAGCGATAAACTTACGCATAAACAAATCATCCAGACTCTCCACCTTCCCTTTAGTCTCGATGGAAAGTCCCGCAGGCGATTGAGACTCTTTCAAGAAAACCTCCCGCAAACGATTGCGTTCTTCCAACAATTTAATGATACGTAATTTCACGATCTCGATATTGAACGGTTTCTGGATATACTCATCCGCTCCCCCCTCAAATCCATACAAGCGTTGACTGTCATCCGAAAGAGCCGTAAGCAAGATTACCGGGATATGACTGAGGGCCATATCCGACTTAACCCGGCGGCAAAGCTCGAAACCATTCATCTCCGGCATCATCACGTCACTGACGACCAGTGATACATTTTCCTTCAATAGAATATCCAAGGCCTTGGCACCATTCTCCGCTACAAGTACATTAAAATTCCCGGACAACTCATGCTGTAAATAAGCGCGAATATCCCAATCATCCTCAACGATCAAGATCGTATAATCATATTTCTTATTCAACGTTTCTTGAACTTGGGATATATCCAAATGCGCTACACCAGAGGACGATTCCGTCGCATTCGACAGAAAGACACAAGATTCATCAAAATGAGATTTACCTTTCGGGATCTGAACGGTAAACACTGTCCGTTCGCCTTGCTCGCTTTCCACGTGGATCGAGCCTTTATGCATAAGGACAAATTCCCGTGTCAAATGCAGTCCGATACCCGTTCCCGGAGCATAGCTTTGCCCGCTTGTAAAAAAGCGCTCGAATACGGAGGCTAGGTTTTCCGGGGGAATCCCCTCTCCATTATCTTCCACCGATAAGACAACCTCCGTCTCCTCCTCCCGCAAACGAATCGTAATCTTTCCCTGCTCCGGGGTAAACTTAAAGGCGTTCGAGAGCAAGTTCGTTAATATCTTCTCCATCTTGTCCGTATCCACCCAAACAAAAAGAGAATCCATTTCATGCAGGAAGGTATAATCAATTCGCTTACTCTGGGCCAGATTATTAAAATAAGATTTCACCTCTTGGATTAAAAAGACCAAATCCATCTTAATAACCCGCAATCCCATCTTATTATTCTCTATCTTCCGGAAATCCAGCAATTGGTCGATCACACGTTTCAAGCGTTCCGCATTCTTCTTAACGATGCGGATATCATCCGCGAAAGCGCCTGCCGGGGCATCTTGCGCCATCTTGTTCAGAGGCCCGAGAATCAAGGTTAAAGGAGTCTTTATCTCGTGAGATACATTCGTAAAGAACTGCAATTTCTGTGTCGTGACTTGCTCGATGCGCTGGTTTGCTACCGAGAGTTCCTCTTTCTGTTGTTGTACCAAACGATTTCTCTCATTCAACAAAAGATTATTCTGGCGCACTTTACGATTAATATAAACCATGTAAATAGCGGAACCACCCAATAAAAGCGCCAATATCAAGATAATAATCAAGGAACTATAAAGAAAGTTATATTTCGAGAGCAATTGCGACAAATTCGCACGCTGTTTCTCGATCTGGCGTTGATATTCTGCCAACCGGTCTGATTGTAAATAAAGGGTACCGGCGTTGGTCTTATCGATCATAGCGGTGCTTAACGCATACTTTTTCGTATAAGCTTGTCCGCTTAAGATTTGCCAAGCTACCTTAATAGCCACCCCACCACCTGTCGGATAATAAAAAGAGGCATCCAACTTACCCTGCGCAACCGCCTCCACGCCCAAGCCTCCTCCCAAGAGTCCATCCACGCCTATAAATTCCACGTGCCCCACCAGCGACGAATCTCGCTCCTCAATCGCCTCACGGGCCCCTAAGGCCATCATATCATTATGAGCGAAAACGATATCGACATCCTCTATGGAATCTAGCTTCAAGACTTCCTCATAGGCATTCTTCCTGTACCAATACCCATCCAACTCCCGGATCTTCACATTCGGATCAATAGACATCGCATCGACAAAACCTTGATGTCTTTCTGTAGCGGAGGAAGAGCCTCTCCGTCCCCATATCTCTAAAATCGTTGTCTCCTTCTTGATCAAGGAGCTGACGTACATTCCGATCGAGCGACCGATCTCGTAATTATCCGCTCCAATATACGTCGTATATTCATCGCTATTAATTTTCCGGTCCAATATGATAGTGGGAATACCAGCCCTGTACGCCTCAACAGCGACAGGCGTAACAGGCTCGGTCTCATTCGACGATATAATCAGCAAATCCACCTTTTTCTTGATAAAACCTTTTATCTGGCTGATCTGAGTATCATTATCTTGAATGGCATCCATCACGACCAGCTCGATCTCCGGATGATTTAAAGCCTCTACTTCCATATCACGTATCATGGATTGACGCCAAATATCCGTCATCGAGCATTGAGATACACCGATGACATATTTCTTTTCTTTTTTACCGGGTGAACAGGCAAAGCAAAGAATAAGGGATAGCCAAAGCAGGATATAAAGCGGGTTTCCTTTCATGTGGTATATTTAATTCGATCGTTTATTCTACAAATATACGAAAACTATTCCGAAATTACCCCCAAACAAGTCAAGGTATCTTTTAACAACGGGGTAAATCTATGGATACCGATTTCATTCAAATGATCAGCGTCCCTATAGCAAGAATCAGGTAGCGATACAGCCGTATAATTTAAATAAAAGACCGTTTTATCATCCACGTATTCCCGAGCCAAAGAATCCGTCAATTCTCGATAACTCGAAGGAACCCGTTCCATATATTCCGTGGAAACAGGGGCATTGTACAAAATAAGAGACAGATCCCGCTTCTTACATTCCTCTACGATTCGCCCCAACATCTCTTGTTGAAATGAGGATGGCAATAAATAAGCACCCTTATCATCATAGTAATGACGATCGATAATAACGTCTAGTGTTCCCCCGGTCGCCCCTGTGAAAATACGCTCGATCACATTCCTTTTAATCTCAGCTACGCAATTCTTGAACGGAACGCCAAACTCATATGAATACATGACCTCCTTACGGGTTACCGGCGAAACAGCCTCCTGTACCAAGGGTCGCAAATCCTCCCGCTCCTTCAGATGGGGATAAATAGACATATAGGCAGGAAACTCATCCTGATAGGAATCATCGGCCACGGTAAACGTGTGATAACCAAACCCCAATATCACGGTTTTCAAATGGGGAAGGTAAGGCGCTTTCAAGCATAAATCGATATAGGTATTGAAATAATTCTCACTGGATTTAGCGTCATTCCTCGATTTCCCCAGCATATCGGCGGATATCGAATGTAAAGGATGGGAATCTCCCAAAATCAATACCTCTACTTCCGGATCACTCTTGAGGCTGGGTACGCTTATATGAAAATAGGAGCGGATCAACAGACAACTAAGCAACCCTAAACATCCTACCACCCCTAAATACCGGAATATAGCTATAAAGAACCTTCTCATACTTATCAGAATTGAAAATAAATGAAACCTTGTGGATTACTGGCGTCGAAACCATAGATGATAATCAGCAATACCGTATAGATAACATACCGAACCGGAAGGCTCAGGTCCTCTATCATCAACCCATGCGCTTGTTTTCGGCCGATCCATTCCACAATGAACATAAGAGCCGTGAAAAAGAAACATTTCTTCAGCAGGAGTTGCCCGAATCCCAAGCCCACAAGTTGAGGAGCCGAGAATAATGAGACATTGAACATCCGCTCGAGGTACACAGCCGCTTGAGATATATCTTCCGACCGGAACAGAATCCATCCCAATAAGACCAGTAGAAACGTAACTCCCATCTGTGTCAATTCCTTCACAGAGGGAAGGAAACTGTTTTCCGCCACGGAATCTCTATACCTCCTATTTTGACCCAACAATAGCAATGGCAGAAACAACAACGCATGATACGCTCCCCATGCCACAAACGTCCAGTTAGCCCCATGCCAGAATCCACTTACCAAGAAAATAACAAGGGTATTCCGGAAGCTCTTCCATTTTCCGGCCCGGCTCCCCCCTAGCGGTATATAGATATAATCCCGGAACCAAGTCGTCAACGATATATGCCAACGCCGCCAAAACTCCGCTATATCCCGAGAGAAATAAGGATACTTAAAGTTCTGCATAAGGTCTATGCCAAATAACCGGGCACAGCCGATCGCTATATCCGAGTATCCGGAAAAATCCCCGTAAATCTGTATCGTAAAGAAGAAAGCCCCCAGAAACAAGGTACTCCCATCCAACGTCTGGTAATTCTCAAACACACCGTTCACGAACAAAGCGCAGTTATCGGCAACCACCACTTTCTTGAAAAATCCCCAAAGCATCTGGCGTATACCATCCAACGCCAGATCACAATCGAAATTACGAGGCCGGAGAAACTGAGGCAACAAATGGGTAGCCCGTTCTATCGGGCCCGCCACTAATTGGGGGAAGAAACTGATATAAGCGAAGAATGCCACGATATCATGAGTCGCCTTGATTTTACCTTGGTAAACATCAATCGTATAGCTCAAAGCCTGAAACGTATAAAAGCTGATCCCGACAGGGAGCAAGATATTCAACGTCACGTAATCGGCATCCCAGCCCAATAGGTGAAGGACATTTACCAAATTCTCGGTAAAAAAATCAAAGTACTTAAATACACCCAAGATCGAAAGGTTCAGTAAAATATTGCCGGCACTTATCCACTTTTGGACCGACCGGTTGCCAGCGCATTTCTCCAAATAGACTCCACTCAAGTAACTGCATAACGACGTAAACAGGATCAGCAGCAAAAAGCGCCAGTCCCACCATCCGTAGAACAGGTAACTAACAGCTACCACAAATAGATTTTGCCACCGCAAAGACTTGAAAGCAAACCAGTAACCAAAGAAAACCAATGGCAGGAATATAAGGAACTCTATGGAATTAAATAACATAAATATTTAATTTTCAGACTCAAGAATATGTATCATCAAGGCGCAAAGATACGCAATATCAAGCATTGACCAATAAATATTTCGTATATTCGTGGCTCAGAAATACAATAAGATACAGAGATGAAGATAATCAACGAACAATTACTCGACGAGACCCAGGCCAAAGCCTTGCAGTCTCCCCGCCTGCGAATGAACTATAATTTCCATGAGAGATTGGATGATCCGATCAATCGGTTACTGAATGCCATGGAGCCCGGTACGTATTTGCGTCCGCACCGGCATTTAAATCCGGCGAAGGACGAGATATTCTTGTTGCTACGTGGAAAGGTAGCGGTATTCTTGTTTGACGAGGAAGGGAATATCACGGAGAAAACGATACTGAATCCAAAGGAAGGCGCTTATGGAGCGGAGATCAAGGCCGGAACATGGCACGGGCTTCTGGTACTGGAATCCGGATCGGTTATTTATGAGATAAAGCAAGGGCCGTTCGCGCCGCTAGCACCGGAGAACCTAGCGCCTTGGAGCCCCGAGGCGGAAGATACGGAGGGAGTAAAGAAGTATCTGGAATGGCTCGAGAGCCAAATATGATCGATGATACTTTTAGTATAACAAGCTAGCGATCAGCCTCGTATAACAAGAGCTATCCGATGGTTTTAACAATGCCCATTGTAAAGACCTTACGATGCCCATTATAAGGAGCTTACAATGGGCATCGTTACCTCCTTATAATAGGCATTGTTATTATTTCTGGAAAACCTTCGTCGATTTAATCATCACGTCGTGTAAAGGACGATCGTTCTTATCCGTCTTTACCACGGAGATCTTCTCTACGATATCGAAGCCTTCCACTACCTCGCCAAAGATCGTTACCGAGCCATCCAGATGCGGAACGCCACCGATCGTCTTATAAATCTCACGCCGTTCGGCCGGGATCACTACCGGGCCTAATACCGCCAACGTATCTTCCACCAAGATGGACGCACGGGCATGTAACTCATTCTCCAAGGAATCGGCGGCCAAGGAAGGATCTTGCTTTTTCAGCTCATCCCGGAATTTATAGTACAACCAGTTGCGGCGGATCTCATTGATACGAGCCTCTTTCTCCGCAAGCTCCTTGTCGTCCAAGACTTTCCCTTGCACAAAACAGAACTGCGTACCGGCGGAGGCACGTTCCGGATTCACGGCATCGATCTCTTTCGCATCGATCAAAGCGCCTTTCTTATTAAAATGATTGGGTAATATCTCGGCGGGAACGGTATAACCACCATCGCCATCCCCATACAAGACGCCCGGCTCATGCGCTTTACTCTCCGGATCACCACCTTGCACGACAAACTCCTTGATAACACGGTGGAAAAGCATGCCCTCATACTCGTTCGACTGGCAGAGCTTTATGAAGTTATCCCGGTGAAGAGGCGTGTCGTCGTATAGCAGGACGGTGACGTCTCCCATCGTCGTCTTGATTTTCACATATACGGGTTTATTCGGGTCCAAAGGCTTATCCCCACAAGCTACCAACGTGAGCAAGAGCAGGAACAGCGAGAAAATTTGTCGTTTCATACCTGTTTTATTTATCGGATTAAGTAGTTACAAAGCCGGTTATTCCTCCGCATAGATCAACATCTGGCAATTCTTGCAGTCGAAGCGCAAACGCAAGAGCGTTTCCTTATAGCGCAGGAAGTAAGGCTCCTTATAGGGAGACTTCTGCTTCTGGTAAGTAGGGCACCATCCCATACTGTACCTCAGGCAATGTTTCGTGAACATCAAAGGGACATCCTTCTGGGGAGACAACTCGAAAGCGTCTTCCACGGCAGTCACGCCATGCGCCTTATAAAAGGCACCAGCCTTGCTATTGGAGACATTCCCTAAATAAGTCAGACGCTTCTCTGGGAAAGGGATTTCCAAAGTCTCGCCTACACACGGCTTTACCGGACGAGCCTCTTCCCTGCGGTAACGAATCCGCCGGGTAGAGATAAGCCTCTCCACCCCTTGCCTACGCATCTCGGCCAATAAAGAAGAAGGGACAAACCAGTTATCGGACATCGCCACGGTGACCTCCACCGCCTCAAAAGGCGTATTTCCCAACTTAGAGAGCTGGGTACGGATATTCTCCGCTTGATCCCGCCGGGCCGGTTCTTTCTCGAACGGCCGGGTAAGCATGATACGGGCTCCTGTCTCGTCTGTCATACTTAACGTGAAGCCAAAGGCGTTATCTTGAAATTCCATCCGGACAGAGAGCTTCCGCTCGGCGGATGGCTTGGATAGCAGTTTATCAAACTCTTGATCGAAATTCCGGTACAAAGGCATCTTCGGACGGATCGCCGGGCGATCCAGCGTAAAGATCCGGTTCGCCTCCACACGGTTTACCCGGAAGCCCTCCAACTCCCCTTTCTCATTGAAGAAGGTAAGCCCGTCGCCATTATTCAATTGTTTCAGTCCGGCGATCGTGAAAGAGTTTCCTTTCAGTTCCTTCACCGTACCCACCGGCTCCCCCAAGGACTTAGGCGTATCAAAGCTGGTGATATCCTTCGTGCGCTCCTTCCATAAGAAAGGCGTGAAACCCCGGTTGAAGCTTTTCTCCGCCACGGGCTCGAACGTGTAAGTGCTATGCCCGGCCGAGGCACGATGGTATTCTGGCCGACGGGCCAAGATAGCGTCTAGTTTCTTCCGATACCAAGCCGTTACGTTCTTCACGTAAGATACATCCTTCAAACGACCCTCGATCTTCAAGGAAGAGACACCGGCATCCAACAACTCCTCCAAGTATTCGCCCCGGTTCATGTCCTTCAAGGATAAGAGATGCTTACCCGATACGATCTCCTTCCCGTCCGCGTCGATCAAGCTATAAGGCAGGCGGCAATACTGGGCGCATTCCCCCCGGTTGGCGCTTCGTCCGCTCAAGGCGGCACTCAGGTAACACTGGCCGCTATAGCTTACGCACAGCGCCCCGTGTACGAAGACCTCCAGAGGCACGGTCGTTCGCTCGGCGATCTCCCGTATCTGGTTCAGCGATAGCTCCCTCGCCAATACGACTTGCGTGAAACCTACCTCTTGCAGGAATCTCACCTTCTCCGGCGTACGGTTATCCGTTTGCGTACTGGCGTGCAAGGGGATAGGCGGAAGGTTCAACTGGGTGATACCCATGTCTTGAACGATCAAGGCATCCGCCCCGGCCTCGTAAAGTTGCCAGATCATTTGCTCGGCCTCTGCCAGCTCCTCTTCTTTCAAGATAGTGTTCAAGGCCACGTAAATACGAGCCGAATAGAGATGGGCGTAATCGCAAAGCTGCCGTATATCGTCCAGCGTATTACCAGCGGCGGCACCTGTCTCTTATACACATCTCCGAGCCCACGAGACATCTCAGGATCTCGT
>ENA-OYYV01001147-OYYV01001147.1-human-gut-metagenome-genome-assembly--contig:-NODE-1147-length-9398-cov-4.323237_pt1 | contig 9398 bp, 7 predicted proteins | sample MGYA00244069_ERZ653462 | MGnify/ENA primary metagenome ERZ653462 (study PRJEB26926, sample SAMN06165170) | human gut metagenome | biome: ENVO:00009003; feature: ENVO:2100002; material: ENVO:00002003...
GAGATCCTGAGATGTCTCGTGGGCTCGGAGATGTGTATAAGAGACAGGATAGGTGCAGAACATGAAGGTCTCGGTAAAGATGCCCAGGTTCTGGTAGGTGGCAACGCCGGCAGCGACCAGCTCAAGGTTGGCGGTGATAACAGCCAGCTTGACAGGCTCATCAACAGGGGTAAGCACCCAAGTGGAGATACCCATGGAGTAGATGAAGCACTTCAGGAAGCAGAAGAACACGAAGCCGACAGGAGAGGTCAAAGCACTCTGCAGCGGCATAAAGACGGCCTGCACAGCACCGGCAACATCGACACCGGCGACCTGAACGATCAGCCAGCCGCCCGCGATCAGAAGCATGATGGGCAGCAGGGAGTCAAACCACTGACGAACGAAGTCGGGAATGACGGAATCCTCTTTGAAGAAAGAGAACTTAGCGAACGCACCAAAGACCAGACCAACGATAATGCCGGTGAAGATGGCAACGAACATACCGTTGGCACCGTACAGGGAGTGGCCCTGGCCCATTTCCTCCGCAGACTGCGGGTCGATGCAGATCATAAAGAGCATCATGCCCGTGAAGCCCGCGAGGATGCGCTGCTTACGGAAGCGCTTTTTCTCGCAGTAGTTAAAGGGGATCAGGAAGGAGGCCATCAGGCCGATCTTGCTCATCGTCCAGCCGAAGGGAGTCCAGAAGCTGGGCAGAGCGGGAATGTAGTCGTTCAGGATGGTGCCGACGCAGAAGATAGAGCCTGCCAGAATGAAGGGCAGCAGCTGCATCATCGAGTCCTTGATGACCACGATCCAAGTCAGGTTCGTGATCTTTTGCAGTTTCGGCGCGAAAGAATTTTCGAGCCATTTAATGAGTTTATCCATTGGTTTCCTCCTCATTTATGCTGCCGATGGTCGGCAGCACTATTTAGTGCAGGGCCGCTTCCCTGCTTGGTACCGTAGAGTATCAGGCCTCGCCGAACATGCCAAGGATCTGATCCAGCGCAGCCTCGCCGTTCAGGCGTGCGTAGGCAGCCTGCTCAATGACGCCGACCTTGATATCATAACCCTCGCAGATCTCCTCCATCTCGGGCAGAGTAGAGGCGAGGTGAGGTCCGATCATCAGGCAGTCGATCTCATCGACATAATCCTCGACAGTGGACTCACTGCGTGCATTGACAGTGATGGACAGGCCGCGGGCTGCGGCAGCCTTGCGGATGTTGGCAGCCATAAAGCCGGAAGATGCGCCGGAACCGCAGACGAGCAGAACATTGTGCTTTTTCATAAGTTGTTTACCTCTTTCGTGTTAAATTCCTCATATTTTTGCGGGTCTTCATACCCAGGACCCTTTCTGTGTTTTCAGCATACTGCAATTTTTTGCATAGTGCAACCCGACTTTTGCACACCGTTGGTGCAATCTGTCAATGTGCAAAATAATTGCACACCAAACTTGTGCACTCTGCTTAAAAAAGCAGCTTTTACAGATTTTTGTAACGGGGAAAGCATACTTTTTGGCATTTTGTACGGCTTTTTGCAGACCCCCTGTGAAAATTGCCGCTTTTCTTTTGGGGCAGGGTTGGGGTATACTATGAATATAAAAGTAAGGCAGGGTGTCCCACCCTGCAATACGGCAGTTACAGCAGCGCCCCGCCCGGAGAGAAAAAGCCGATTTTCTACCACACATTCAACGAAACGAAAGGATCCACCGTTCATGGCTAGCAAGCAGAACCAGCTCGTGCAGACATTGCTGGATCAGAACCAGCAGCTCAACGCTACCCAGCTTGCCAATTTGCTGGGGGTATCGGTGCGCACGGTACATAACTATATCAATGCAGTCAATGCGCAATACCAGGATGCCATCGTCTCGACGCCGACAGGATACCGCATTGCGCCCGCTATGGCGCAGCAGATGCTGCACCAAAGCCCGAACGACATCCCTCAGAACGCGCAGGACCGCTGCACCTACATCTTGAACCGCCTTGTACAGAAGGGCGGCAGCCTGAACCTGTACGACCTGTGCGATGAGATTTATATCAGCGCAACGACTTTTCACGGCCTGATGGGTAAGATGCGCCGCCTGACGCGGGAGTATGACCTGAGCCTTGCCGTCAGCGGGGACACCGTGACACTGACGGGCAGTGAGCGCAACAAGCGCCGCCTGCTCAGCGGACTGTTGTACCATGAATCCGCCAGTGCGTTTACAAGCACGGACTCCCTGCAGGCAGCATTTCCCAGCATTGACATTGAAAAAATACGCGCGGATGTCATGGATGTGCTGAACGAAAACCACTACTTCATCAATGACTATTCACTGCTGAATCTGCTTTTGCACATTGCCATCGCCATAAACCGTGTACAGAACGGCTGCGTTTACACGGAAGCCCCCAGTACTATGCACCCGCTGGACCCGCAGAATGAAAGGCTTGCGCAGGAGCTGACCGAGAGGCTGGCCCGCAATTTCAACATCCGCTTCTCTGCAGCCGAACAATATGAAATGGCGCTGCTGCTCGTCTCCCGTACCTCGATGCTGGACTATGCAGCCATCACGCCCGACAATATTGCTGACTATATCGGCAGCGACTGCACCGACCTTGTACACCAGCTCATCAACACCGTAAAGGACTTTTACGACATCAATCTGGACGAGCCGGAGTTTTTCATCCGCTTTGCGCTGCATACCCACAATCTGTTGGTGCGCGCGCAGAACAGGAGCTTCTGCAAGAATCCGCTGGTCAGTGAGATACGCCAGAGCTGCCCGCTGATTTACGATGTGTCTGTGCAGCTTTCGGGCATCATCCGCGAAAAAACAGGCATCACGCTCGATGAGGATGAGATTGCCTACATCGCGCTGCATCTGGGCGGTGCGCTGGAAACGCAGAAGGAACTGGCAAACCGTGTGCCCGCCGTGCTGTACTGCCCCAGCTACTACAATATGGACAGCAGCCTTGCGGATCGCATCAGCCGCCGCATGCAGGGTAAAATCCTGCTTACCAACGTATTTACAAAAGAGAGCCTGCTTGACCAGCTTACCGGCAGTGCGCTGGTCATCTCCACCGTGCGGCCCCACAGGGTATTGGATATGCCGCTTGTGCTTATCTCGCCTTTTTTGACGAACTCCGACATTATGGCGCTGAACCGCAAGGTGGAGGAGATCAACACGCAGGCGCGGCGTGAAAACTTCCGCCGCAGCCTGTCGGCTATCCTGACGCCGGAGCTGTTTGAAACAGGCTCCCATTGTACCACGCGGGAGGAAATAGTCCACCACATGTGCAGCCGCCTGCTGGCGCTGGGCTGCACGACCCCGGCGTTCGAGGCCGCCGTCATGGAACGGGAGAGCATTTCGTCCACGGCGTTTGGGCCGTTTGCGATACCTCACACGCTGAAAATGTGCAGCCCGCGCACCTGTATGGCCGTATATGTCAGCCGCACCCCCATCTGCTGGGGCGACACGGCTGTCAACCTTGTGATCATGCTGAGCTTCAACCCCAACGACCGCAAGATTTTTTACGATATTTTTGAGCCGCTGTCCATGATTCTGCTGGACAGCAACAATTTGAAGGGTGCCCTTCTGTGCAGAGATTACACCGCCTTTATTGATTTTTTGGTGGAGCATATGGAATGATTTCGCCGCGCAGCCATCACATGGCACGGCATTGACCAATCGGGAAAGGAAAGAACTTGGATGACACAGTTTCACACATTAGTTGCCAGCGATCTGGACGGCACCCTGCTGCCGGAGGGACAGACCGAGCTTCCCTGCGCCGTATTTGACGAGATACGCCGCCTGCATGACTGCGGGGTATTGTTCTGCGCTGCAAGCGGCCGCCCCCTTGACGCTCTGCGGGAGCTGTTCGCCCCCGTGGCGGACGAAATCGCCTATATGTCCGAGAATGCTGCCTATGTCTGCTATGGCCGCGAGCTGCTGCATACCATACCCATGCCGCGGGAGCTTTGTGCCGAGTTGGTCGCCTATTTGGGAACGCGCACGGATTGTGTTTCCCGCGCCTGCACCACGACAGGCCGCTACTATTTTGTACCAACCGCTACCGCCCAGGCGAATCTGGACGCGGTGGGCGTTGAGTTTGGGGGCTGCCGTATCGTGAAGGATTTCAGCGAGGTAAAAGGAGATGTGACCCAGATTTCCGCCATCTCCGCAGGGGATATGAACATCCCAGCCCGGGAGATCCTGCCCCTCTGGCAAGATCGCATCGGTGCCGCCGTCACGGGCGAGCACTGGCTGGATTTCACCGCAGCGGGCAAGGATAAGGGGCTGCATCTGCTGTGCGCGCATTTCGGTATCCCGCAGGAAAATACATACGCCTTCGGTGACAGCTACAACGATGCCCCCATGCTCCGTGCGGCGGCGCACCCCTATCTGATGAGCATTGCGCCTGCCGATTTAAAGGCAGAGTTTGCCACGCAGATCGATGACGTGACAAGTGTGCTGAAAACGCTGGGACACTGAATAACGGCCTTTGCGGCTTTTCTTTACCGGGGCGGCAATGCCGGGCACACCTGTTTGAGAGCGTCAAAAATAAGAACAGCCGTGGGGCGATGCAGCTTTGGAACGGTGCTGCTATGGAACGTGCGTCAGGGGAAGCGCTGTTTGTGACGGAACTTAGTATGATTTACAAGTGCAATGTAATGTTGTCAACTATACTCGACAAAAACGCAAGAATATGATAAACTATACTTGACAAAAACAAACTGCGTTCCTCGGAGGCACACGCTATGAACCATGCACTTTTAAAATCCGTCATCTACGACCAACATGAATTTATCCGTGATTTTCAAATCATGCCGCGCAATTATGAGTTTGAAGAAAACGGCAATTATGTGCTGGTAGGTCTGCGCCGTGCGGGCAAGTCCACGCTGCTGTATAAAATTGTGCTGGATCTGGTGGCGTCCGGTGTGGATTGGGAACAAATCGTCTACATCAACTTTGAGGACGAGCGCCTTTCCGAGTTCACCGTTGCGGACTTCAACGACCTGCTGTCGGTGCAGAGCGAGCTCAGCAATAAAAAGGGCTATTTCTTTCTGGATGAGGTGCAGAACATCACCGGTTGGGAAAAATTCGCCCGCCGCATGGCCGATGCGAAAGAGCATATCTACATCACGGGCAGCAACGCCAAAATGCTGAGCCGAGAGATAGAAACCACGCTGGGCGGACGCTTTTTTGCCAAGCATATTACGCCCTATGCCTTCGGCGAGTACCTGACCGCCTGCGAGGTTCCCCACGATGAACCGGCACTGCTGGGCACCAAAACAAACGGGAAGATCCGCGCCGCCTGCGCGCAGTATCTGCAATACGGCGGCCTGCCGGAATCGCTGCTGTACAAGGCCAAGCGGGAGTATATTTCCGGCGTATACCAGAAGGTGCTTCTGGGCGACATCATCACGCGGAACAGCATCCGCAACGACTATGCGGTAAAGATTCTGATAAAAAAAATAGCGGAGTCCGTCCGCAGTGAGATTTCCTATTCCAAGCTGCAAAAAACCCTGCGCGCCGTCAATGTATCGCTGGCCAAGGAGACGATTGCCGACTACATCCGCTATGCGGAGGATGCCTATCTGCTGTTCCATCTGCAGAACTACTACGCAAACCTCGTCGAGAAGGAGAGCTACCCGAAGTTTTATTTCTCCGACAACGGCATTGTAAGCCTGTTCCTGGACCGGAAGGAATCGGTGCAGCTGGAAAATATGGCGGCGCTTGCGCTGGTGCGCGCGTATCCGGACGATGTGTATTATCTGAAATCCGCAAAGACGGGAATCGACATTGATTTCTATGTGCCCTCCATCGGTCTGGCCGTACAGGCAGCCTATTCCAATGCCGGGGATGCCCGCGAACGCGAAGTCGGCAACCTGAAAAAGCTGGCGCAGAATTCGCAGGGGGCCGCGCGGCTCGTCATCGTGACCTACGAGGAGGAAGAAACCATCATCGAGGACGGCGTGACCATCGAGGCCGTACCGCTGTATAAGTTTTTGCTGGAGCTGGAAAGCGGAAAATACGGTGCAGCATATTAAATTATAAAACGCAGGGGAGATATTATGTCATGATGACATAATATCTCCCCATTTGCGGTAACTATAAACGAAAACAGGACAAAACAGCAGACAAATATGTTGCGTAAACGGACAAAATGAAGTATAATACATTTGAAAAAACGGACAAAACGATTTTTCTAGGGGGGCATCCGGCATGGAAAACAGCAGTAATAGTACGTTACAACGAACCGCTGCGAAAAAGATACAGGTTTTTTTGCAGAGCAATACGCACAAGGCGCTGCTTGTTACAGGGGCGCGGCAGGTCGGCAAAACGACCCTGATCCGCCAGCTGGGGCAGGAAGCCTTCCCGAATTTTGTGGAACTGAATTTTTTGGAAAACACAGCCGCGCGGCAGCTGTTTGAAACAGCCACCGACAGCAGCGATTTCCTGCTGCGGCTCTCTGCGTTGGTGGGGGAAAAGCTGGTCCCCGGCAAGACGCTTATCTTTTTGGATGAAGTGCAGGAGTGCAAGGAGATCGTGACCGCCATCAAATTTTTGGTGGAGGAGGGCAGCTACCGCTATATTTTAAGCGGGTCGCTGCTGGGCGTGGAGCTTAAAGACATTCGCAGCGCACCGGTCGGCTATCTTGATGTACTGGAAATGTTCCCGATGGATGTAGAGGAATTTGCCCGCGCCAACGGCGTGTCGGATCGCATCTTTGACCATCTGCGCAGCTGCTATGACAAAAAGCAGGAAGTTGACCCGCTGGTGCATCAGAAGATGATGGAGCTTTTCCGCCTGTACTTGATCGTGGGGGGGATGCCGGCGGCTGTGGTCTGCTACCTGCAAACACATAATCTGTATGAAGTCGCCCAGGTGCAGCAGTCCATTCTGACGCTGTACAAAAAGGATATTGCCCGCTATGACCCGAAGGAGAAGCTCTATCTCGAGGATATTTTTGACCTGATTCCCAGCGAGCTGAACGCCAAGAACAAGCGGTTTATTTTAAAGGACCTGCATCAGGACTTTAAGTTAAGCCGCTACCACAATAGTTTTCTGTGGCTGGCCAACGCCGGCGTTGCGCTGCCGACCTACAACGTGGAAGAACCGACGCTGCCGCTGCGGCTGAACAGACAAAGCAACCTGTTCAAGCTGTTCCTCTGCGATGTGGGGCTGTTGGCGGCCACCTACGCCAACGGCATCCAGCTGGCGCTGCTGAACGGCGAAAAGAACATCAACTTCGGCGCGGTGTTTGAGAACGCCGCCGCCCAGGAGCTGGCCGCCCACGGCTATGCGCTGTACTACTTCAACAGCAAAAAGCAGGGAGAACTGGACTTCGTCATTGAGCACGAGGGCAATGTGCTGCCACTTGAAATCAAGAGCGGGAAAGACTACACCCGGCATAATGCGCTGTCCGGCGTGATGGCAAACCCGGACTACCACATCCCGGCTGCGTTTGTTTTCCACGGCGGGAACGTGAGTGTGAAGGAGAAGATCACCTATTACCCCATCTATATGATGATGTTCCTGCGCGAGCCGGAGCTGGCGCAGAATTTGACCTATACCCCGGATTTCGGGGTGCTGATGGGATAAACGATAGTACGGTGTATCGATGGTTCGAGGGAGATATTATGACATGGTGACATAATATCTTTTTTGCCGCCTTCTTTTGTATCACAATGGTGATATCCTTATAAAAAAGGAGGGCGGCAATATGGAAAAGAAAATTACCCTGTTTCACGGCTCGGAAAAAATCATAGAGTATCAAACCTATCTGGAAATGATGGACGATGAGACAGACGGCATCTATATCAACAAGGCAAGCGCGGAGAGTTTGTATAAGATTTCCAAAGTGCTTGGCTGCGCGATGGAGGACTTGCTGGAAAAATAGAACAGCAGGAACTGTCCGGACAGTTCCTGCTGTTTTTATGGGGTCGGCCTGCGGGGGAGGTCGTCCCAAAGCCCCTTGGGCGGTTCCGTCAATACCGGAAATCCATCGGGTTGGAGGTACAGGACCCAGACAGATTATTGGTAGAGGATCTCGCCGGTGGGCGTGAAGAAGTCATTGGTAGGCTCGGCGCTGTGGTTGTAGATGTATCCATAAACGCACTGGGCGCTGTCCATAGTCAGGCGGCCGTCCTCGGTGCGGGTGTAGGTGATCTGGTAGCCCACATCCTCCTGCGCGACGGCAAAGAAGGAGGGGAGACCGTCCTCGTTGAATTCAATATAAACAGCGCAGTCGGTGCAGGCGCTCAGAGCATCGGGGGTCCCGTCATCTTTGAGAGTCAGGTCGGTGACCTCCAGCACATAGGGCGAGCCTTCCAGCGCGGCAGCCTGCGCGGCGTCAAAGCTCGCGGAAGCCTTTCCGTCTGTATAGTCAAAATTGATGTCGTAATCCTGGGAAAAGTCGTCGTAGATACCCAGCGTGATGTGGCTCAGGCGGCCATCCTCATCGTAGAGAAAATCGCCGTTGGCGCCGCCAAGGCCGGTGGTAAAGCGGAATTCCCGCAGGCTCTCGGTCTTTTCTTCGGTGGTATCGCTCTGCGGGGCCGGCGTTTCTTCGGGGGTGGCTTCCGGTGTGGTCTCCGGGGCGGTTTCTTCGACAACAGGCGCACTCTCGGCGGGGGTGGTGTCTTCCACCGGGGCCGCGCCGCAGCCGACCAGCAGGGATGCTGCCATAGCTGCCGCCATAAGGGCTGCTGCATTCTTCTTTTTCATGGGGGTTTCCTCCTTAAAAATGTTTCTCCATTCTTTGGCTGTATAACGTATGTCCCACGGCGGGGCATAAATTATCGGGTGTTATTCGGCATCGTCTACCCAGCGCATCTCGCGCGGGGCCAGCGTCAGGCTGTCGATCAGATGCCCCTTGATGTACAGGTCTGTCTTTTCCTCGGCATCTGCGTTGTTGATGACCGCAATGCGCTTCGTTTCGGGGAATACCGTGACCTCGGTATCGACATTGGTCACGTAGTAGTGCTTCATCTCCTCCGGCATACCGGCGGCGTAGTAGATGGCGCGCAGCAAAATGCGGCAGTTCTGCGGGGAGTAGGGCAGCCCGGCAAAGTAGACGCTGTGGCCCTTGCCGTACTCGTTGACGACCAACTGGCTGTACTCGCCGTCCTGCGCCAGGATCTGATAGTGCTTGCCCTGCGCGTAGATGCGGCTCGTGCCCTCGCCGAAATCAACGGCGGTGTCAATATCCTCCAGGATAAAGTGGTGCGGGTCGCAGGTGTTGTATTTGTCGGTGCTTAACGAGAAGCCCATCTCGCGGTCCACGCCCATCACGTCGGACAGCTGGAAGTACCGCCCCTGATGCTGGCAGGCGGTGGGCTCGCCCACGCCGATGAAGCCGCCGCCCTCGTCCACAAATTTGCGGATGGCGGTCACGACCTTTTCGTCGATCCAGTTCTCGGCACCGCTGAAGGCTGTGTAC
>ENA-OYYV01001180-OYYV01001180.1-human-gut-metagenome-genome-assembly--contig:-NODE-1180-length-9112-cov-4.190792_pt1 | contig 9112 bp, 9 predicted proteins | sample MGYA00244069_ERZ653462 | MGnify/ENA primary metagenome ERZ653462 (study PRJEB26926, sample SAMN06165170) | human gut metagenome | biome: ENVO:00009003; feature: ENVO:2100002; material: ENVO:00002003...
TCCTTCCTGTTCTCTTGCATACACACCCTTGCGGTATGTGTCAACATCTGCGATCTTTCCGCTCTCTGCCATCAAGGCTACGGCACGATCCAGTGTTTCTTCCTTCGAGCTTACCTTCGCACCAAGGTAAATGCTCCTCTTGTCTAACAAGTCTGTAATTCGCATATGCAACCCCTCCTTTATCATTTTTTGCCGAAGGTCTTCACGTACAAGCCTTCGACTTCTTCCTTCGTTGCTAGCTCTTCCGAAAATGCACTCGCACTTCCGGTACATACACCCATTTCAAATGCGTTTCTATAAGCATCTGCTCCGCCATCTGTAATCAGATATCCGGCAATAAATCCGGCGACCATCGAATCTCCGGCACCGACGGAATTTTTCACTGTGCCCTTTGGAGCCTCTGCCCGGTACTCACTTCCGTCCTCCGCAAGTAATACCGCGCCATCCCCTGCCATGGATACAAGCACATTTCTGGCTCCCTGCTCCTGCAGCTTCTTCGCATATTTGCATACATCGTCTTTGTCTTTGATCTCCACACCGAAGATCTCGCCGAGTTCGAAATTATTCGGTTTGATCATAAACGGCTTATATGGAAGCACATTCACCAGAAGATCTCTTGTCGCATCTACGACGATCTTCAACTTCTTGTCCTGCAGACGTTTCATGATATCCATATAGGCGGACTGCGGCATGCTCTCCGGAATCGAACCTGCCAGCACAAGGATATCGCCCCCCTGCAAGGTCTCTAACTTCTGATATAGCTGTTCCAATGCATCCGCGGAAATCTTCGGTCCCTGTCCATTGATTTCGGTTTCCTCCTTCGCGCGAATCTTGACATTGATCCGTGTCATGCCTGCATCTAACTCAATAAAATCGCTTTCCACACCTTTTGCCTTCAACATGGATTTCAAAACCTCTCCGGTAAATCCGGCCGTAAATCCAAGTGCCTGATTCTCGAATCCAAGATTCTTCAATACCATAGATACATTGATTCCTTTTCCACCCGGCAGAATCTTCTCGCCACTGGTACGGTTGACATATCCAAGATTCACGCAATCCAGATCCTGCACATAGTCGAGAGAGGGATTAAATGAAACAGTGTAAATCATACGCTCACCTCCGTGATATTCTTCATTCCTCTGTACTCATTATTTTCAATCTTCGTTGTAATTATCCTTGCAGACTTGAATTCCGCAAAACTAATCGAACAAATCTCACCGAATTTGCTGCTGTCGCACAGCACATAGCGTTCTTTCGTCTTCTGCATGGATTTCTTCTTCACCATTGCTTCTTTGACATCCGGTGTTGTAAATCCGTTGCCCTTTGTCACGCCGTTCGCACCCCAGAAGCCTTTCGTGAAGTTGTATTTATCCAGAGAGATAATCGCTTCTTCTCCAACGATCGCTTCTGTGACCGGCTTGAACTCACCGCCAAGGATATATGTCGTATAGCCTTTCTGTGACAAATGCTTTGCATGTGCAAATGAGTTTGTGACGAATATCACATTCTTCGCTGTGATATAGTCAATCATCAGCTCGGTTGTCGTTCCGGCATCCATATACACCACATCCTGATCCTTGATCAATGCTGCCGCATATCTGGCAATCTCAATCTTTTCTTCCCGGTTGATCTCCTTCCGGTATTCCACCGCATCGTCCTTCACATGGAAGCTTCCGCCGATTGCCATCGCACCGCCATGTACCTTCACCAGTCTGCCTTCCTTATCCAGTGCGTTCAGATCCCGCCGGATCGTGGACTCGGAAATATCAAGAAGCTGCATCAGTTCCTGTACGGAAACGCTGTGTCTTTGTTCTACTGCTGCAAGTATCGCCTGCTGTCTTTCTTCTCCTAACATGTTTCTCCTTTCCGTCAAAATCGTTCATTTTGTTTCATTTTCGTTCAACTTTTCTATATAATAACGCCATTTTCCGTCATTGTCAATCATTTTCTTTCATTTTTCTCCAATTTTCAGTCAATTTTCCAATCAAATTCCGTCAAAAGTCACATACCATGTAATATGCCCAAATTACCGGCATAAAAAACAGGACAGCTGACTGTAAATCAACTGTCCTACATGCATTTATACTGTGTTGTTATTACGCCATCTGCGTCTGAAACAGCGTATCGATCTCTTCTTTCGTTGCAAGCTCCTCGGAAAATGCACTGGCACTTCCGGCACAGATACCAAGCTTCAACGCATACTCATAATCGTCACGCTCGATATAACCTGCCAGGAATCCGGCAAGCATCGAATCACCGGCACCGACAGAGTTCTTCACCTGTCCCTTCGGTGCGGCTGCGCGAATCACTCTGCCATCCTCTGTCACAAGGACTGCACCCTGATACGACATGGAGACGAGCACATTTCTCGCGCCACGCTCCTGCAGCTGCTTCGCATACATCTCTGCCTGATCCATCGTTGTTACTTCCACACCGAACAGGTTTCCAAGCTCGGTACGGTTTGGCTTAATCAAAAATGGGTGATACGGAAGAACATTCGTGAGCAGTTCTCCGGTCGCATCCACGATAATCTTGTTGTTATTATATTGCAGCATCTGCATGATATCCATATACGTTGTCTTGGACATACAGTCTGGCAGGCTGCCTGCAAGTACCAGATAATCATCCTGATCCAGATATCCAAGCTTCTCATAGAGCTCTGCGATATCCTCGCTCTTGATCTCCGGTCCCTGTCCGTTTACCTCTGTCTCATCGCCACAGCGCATCTTGACATTGATACGCGTCAGTCCATTTGCAATATCAATAAAATCCGCGTTCATATCACGCTGCATCAACAGCGCTTTCAAAGCTTCCCCGGTAAATCCCGATGTAAAGCAGATTGCCCGGTTATCGATACCGAGATTCTGCAGTACGATGGATACGTTGATGCCCTTGCCGCCCGGCAGAATCTTCTCACCTGTCGTACGATTCACCTGGTTGCGTTCGAATTCCGTCAAATCCAGAATATAATCCAGCGACGGGTTAAATGTAACTGTATATATCATATTTTTCCCTTTCTCTCTATGCGTAGATCCCGAACCAATACATTAATTTTATAATACCCTATTCCCCGCGTGATTGTAAATGTTTTTTTATCTATACATTCCGAGAATTCCTATACGCTTTTGTCACTCCTTTACGGACAGTATAATTACCATCACTAAAATACATGCCATACCTACCAGATCCATCGTCGTCATGACCGTTCCAAGCCACAACACGGAAAAAAGTGTTGCCGAAACCGGTTCCACGCTGGAGATCATGCTGGCACGCACCGGGCCGATGTCATGTACTCCCTGCAGGAATAACAAAAACGACATCATCGTTCCGATCAAAACCATCGCCGCAACTGCTAATATTCCATGGAAATCGAGATGCACCGGAATCGTCCATACCTTGACGATACAGCTATATACCACGCCACAGATCAGCATGCCATAGCCAACGACCGGCTGACTGCCCCATTTTTTTAGCATCCGCTCCGGAAGCAGGGTATACATGCAGAACCCAAACGCCGCAAGCAATCCCCACTTCAGTCCCTCTTTCGAGATACTCATCTGATGGATATTTCCATGCGTTGCGATGAGAAAAGTACCGCCAACCGCCAGAAGCACCGCCACAATCTCGCGAAACTTCGGCGGACGCAATCTGCGTACACAGGATATGATCAGCACCATCACCGGTGCCAGATACTGCAGTGCCGTTGCAATCCCGGCGTTCGTATGATGAATGGCTTCCAGATATGCATACTGACACAAGCCCACGCCGAAAATCGCAAACAGGATGATTCCGAAGAAATCCCGTGTCGATTTGAATATATCAAATGCCGCTTTTCGCTCGCGGATAATATATGCAATTGTGAGGATCACACCGGTGACAAGCATGCGCATACAGGAAAGCCATGCCGTGTTGATGTTGTAGTGCGAAAACAAAAACTGTCCGCAGGCACCCGAAAATCCCCACGAGATTGCGCCAACCAGTACGCACAGCACACCGCGCAGCTGATTCCCATGTGAACCCTCATCATAATTTCTTCGTTTACTCATTGCTGATTTACCAGAACAGCTTTGATCTCGTCCACATTCGCATATCCGTTTTTCTCCATGATATACTTCAAAGCCTCCTGTATATCCTCCTCTGTCAGGATAATCTGCTTGCTCTCCTCTGTTACGACCGTACAGCCGCCCTTCATATCACAGCATCTGCCACTACAATTATTCTTCTGTATATTTTTCCGGCTGATCGCACCGATTTCCTCGAGCGTATTGATCATGCGGTACACGGTCGCAATTCCAATGCTGTTGTCTCGCTTATGCGCCAGAAAATAAACTTCCTTACAACAGGTATATTCTTCATTTGCAATAATGTCGACGATCAGCTTGCGCTGCTCTGTCAGACGATATCCATGTTCCTTGAGTGACGCAAGAATCTCTTCCTTACTGCTTGCTACCTGTCTGATTGGTTCCTGATCGTTCATTCTGTCACCTCTTTCGATTCTATTTCATTCTTTTTATTTGCGCTCTTTAATTTTTTGACGGTACTCTGGTACAAGATTACGGATAATGTCGTTCCGATCGTCCACCCGACCGGCCATGCAAGCCAGATTCCGGTGCTGCCCCATTCCCTTGAGAAAAGCGCGGCTAAGATCACACGCAGAAACAGATCCAGAAATGTTGTAACCATAAACTGCTTCATTGCTCCAACGCCCCGCAGGACACCGTCCGTAATCAGCTTGACCGACACCACAAAATAAAATGGTGCTAATATATGCAGGAATTCAACACCGACCTTCTTCGCCTCGATACTGTTTTCATCCATGAAAAGCTGCACCAGACTGCCGCTGCACGTAAGATACAATATTACAACCGGCACGCATGTAAGAAAGATCAGCTTCAGTGCTGCCTTGCAGCCCTGACTGATTCGTTCAATCTTCTGTGCACCAAGATTCTGTGCCGCAAAATTCGAGACGCCGTTTCCAAGCATCGTAAATGTCGTGATGACCATGTTATTGAGCTTCACGGCTGCCGCATATCCTGCGATCACGTCTGAGCCGAAGCTGTTGATGATACTCTGGATGATGATATTTCCGATTGACACGAAGCCCTGCTGCAGGGTACTTGGTATCGCGATCTTCAGCATCTTACCGAAGATTTCTCCGGAGAATACCTGCACCTTCTGATGTCCTTCGTGTTCATCCTTGATCTTACGCAGCCGGAGCAGCACAACGATCACGGACAGGATACAGCTTACGCCCTGGCAGATAAATGTCGCCCACGCGACACCTGCCACGCCCATATGAAAGCTCTTTACAAACAGGATATCTACAAATACGTTCGATACCGATGAAAAAGCTAAGAATATAAACGGTGTTTTCGAGTCTCCGAGTGCCGAGAATATACCGGTTGCAATGTTATAGAAGAACAAAAATACAAGTCCGCCGGTATACACGTCCAGATACAGTTTGGAATCTGCAAATATATCTGCCGGTGTGTGTATCAGATGCAGCAATGCGCCGCCCGCAAAAAGTCCGGTCAGTGTCAGAATCAGACACAGCACCGCCGAATATATAAACGTCGTATAGACGGTCGTCTTCATCTTCCGGTAATTCTTCGCCCCGAAAAACTGCGCCGCAATGACGGAACACCCCATGTTGCAGCCAAATGCAAACGCCATATAAATCAATGTAATCTCATAAGAATTTCCCACGGCTGCAAGTGCATTTTTACCAACATATTTTCCTGCGACCAGACTGTCTGCAATGTTGTAAAGCTGCTGGAAAATGACGCTTCCAAGTAACGGAATGCAATACCTCCACAATACACGCTCCGGTTTCCCTACTGTTAAATCCTTATTCATCGTTGCCGCACCGTATGTCCGGTACGCCTCGCCTCCTTTTTTTCTCATGAGATAGTTTGCGTATATACGTCGGGATCGAGTCTCCATAATATACGATGTATTGAAACTAAGAAGTACTAGATGTTCTGATTTATATATTTCTACCGCACGCAAACCGCCGTCAATTCGCCATCCATGGCTCAATGACGGCTTGTTTGAACATCGTGTTCAAACATTGCTGATATCACACAGAACATCAAGAACTTCTAAGTTCCAAACATATGTATATTATGGAGACTCGATCCTGACATATATATACACAAACTATCTCATTGCTCTCATATTAATCTCAGTGTTCCTTGTATGTGCCAAGTATCTTAATGTCGTTATACACTTGAATCTGCCTTAATGTTTCCACGACAACTTCGAGCCGCTCGGTCAGGCAGTCGATCTCGATGTAGAAGTTGTAGGTTCCCATCGATTGTTTTGTCGGACGGGACATGATTGAGATCAAGTTGATGCGTTTGTCATAGAACCGGCGCAGGATATCGAACAGGATTCCGGGCCGGTCGGTGGCAGGCATGATATAGACCGGGATTCGTACTTTCTCCCGTGTAAGCTCCGCGGCTTTCTCTGTGCCATCCGCATCTGCATCCAACCCTTTCTCGTTACTTACAAGCTCTTCTAACTGCTTTTCAAGATCCGGATTTTCCACGTCTAACACGCCCTTGCGCAGGATGATAAAACGGGTATGATTGCCTTTTGCATCTGTCACATCTTCTGCAAGCACGCGCACATCGTCTGCCTGTATCACATGATGTGGTACAATTGCCGCTGTTCCTGGTTCATCCTGTATCTTGTAATAAGATTCCATGTTACTGTTCGTCGTTACAATCTCTGCGTCATGCAGGGTATGCAGGAACTGTCTGCACTGCCCGTTCGTCTTGAACTGCACATAGATCTTCCGGATATCTTCTATCTTCTCTGTATTGGCAAGCAGCGAAAACTGAACTGCCACCTGATTTTCATCGACGATATAGACGTTTTTCTCCAGCAACAGGTCAAGTGTCCGCTGCACATAACCATCCAGCATATTTTCTACCGGAACAACCGCATACTCACACGCTTCGTTCGTACAGAGCTGTTCGAACACATCGTCAATTGTCGGACAATAAAGCGGTTCTAATGATTTCCCGTGTGCTGCCTCATATTTCTTATTATATTCTTCATAGGACTTATCGCAAAATGTCCCTTTCGGTCCTAATACTGCTATCATGTAGATGTCTCCTCCCGAACGTGCATTTCCTATCTGCTGATTCACTTGCGAATCCAGCTGATTGCTTCATCTGTGCACACATTATATCCACTCGAAATTTCCACCGGTAATGGCAAGACTGAGTAATGCGTCCATCTTCTCGACATCCTCACCCTCCAATACCTGTATCAGCTTTGCGGTGTCTTCAGCCACCTGCATAGTCTCATCCGGTCCGATCTCCGGATCAAATTCCGCCTCACAGTATGGACAGTTGATATGCTCCATCGTCTGCAGAGACAGGAATTTCTCTCCACAGCTTTCACATTCATAATACCCACAACGGGTTGTTCCTTCCGGTACATAATACATATGCTGACTTTACTCCTTTACATCTATCTCTTTCACGGGATCCCTTATTCTGTATCATCGGAATCTCCTGTATCCTCCAATTTAGTTTCACCCTTCAGGTCGTTCAGGTTTGTCGCCGGGAAGATATCTGCCACATCATTGATTGCGATATACGCATACGGATCAATACTATGTACCAGATTCCGCATCTTGCCGACCTGAAACCGGTTCACAATGAAATACACCAGCGTGCGGTCGGTATTCGAGTAATATCCTTTCGCATCAATCGTTGTGATACCGTTTTCAAATGCGGCGGAAAGTGCCTCGCATACATGCTTCGGATGCTCTGTCACGATAAAGGCTGCCTTGGAACGGTCGAAGCCCTCCACGAAGAAATCAATCGTTTTCGATGCCGCCGCATAGGTCACAACCGAGTAAAGCGGCAGAATCCAGCTGTCAAGCACGATTCCACATATGATGTATAAGATTACATTGTATGCCATTACGAACGAGCCGAGACTTAACCCCAGCTTCTTCGCGAACATAACACCTATGATGTCGATACCATCCATCGCACCGCCAAACCGTACCGCAAGTCCGCTTCCGCAGCCGGAGATGATACCTCCGAAGATTGCACACAGAAACAAATCACTTCCGGCAAGCGGAGATACGATCGTCACATCCACAGGCAGAATATCTGTGATGATCCATGCAACAATGGAATAGATCAAAACCGCATAAATCGCGTAGATTGTGAATACCACGCCCTCGCGCTTTAACCCAAGTAAGAAGATTGGAATATTTAAGAGAATCAAAACCAGGGAAATACTGATCCATTTCGGTGTGAGCTGGGACACCAGCATAGCAGTTCCCGAGATACCGCTATCATACAGTTTGACAGGAGCTAAAAATATAACAACGCCAAACGCATTGACGATTCCCGCAACCGTCAGGAGCAAAAAGTTCTTGATACTGAGCATGCCACATACCTTCCTGATTTTTTCCATTCGCAATCCTCCTGCTATAATATGTATCGCCCCCTCACATTCGTTCGGCGGCAGATCGTCGGAAACATCCTAAATCATTCACTCCGTTCATGATGTTTCCTCCTAATTTTTAATTTTACCTACAAGTTCTCGATCTGTTCCCGAAATGGGCGAAACGCAGATGGTAATGCATACGTCTCGTCCAGACTCTCCTTTGTTACCCACTTCCATTTTTTATTTGTTTTCCGACATCGGATATAATACGCTGTCATATGCCATTCCACATGGCTGAATATATGTGTGTAGCTTGTCTGCATCAGAAGATCCAACGGTTCTGCCTGCCAGCCGGTTACCTGTGTTACCGCCGCCTGCTTGTCAAGCTTTGCATCCACATTCGGGAATTCCCACATGCCTGCCAGAAGTCCGCTTGTGCTGCGCTTGTGCAGTGCCACGGTATCTTCCGTAAGCAGGATAAATACTGTCTTATCCACAATTTTTCGTTTCTTCTTCTCACTGCGGACGGGCAGATTTCTCCATGTGTCCTGCTTTCGTGCCTGACAGATCTCCGCTACCGGACATACATCGCACCGCGGTGCACCATTTGGCACACAGACAGTCGCACCAAGCTCCATCAGTGCCTGCGTCGCGATTCCCGGATTCTTCTGCGGATACGCTGTCTCTTATACAC
>ENA-OYYV01001191-OYYV01001191.1-human-gut-metagenome-genome-assembly--contig:-NODE-1191-length-9051-cov-7.874277_pt1 | contig 9051 bp, 7 predicted proteins | sample MGYA00244069_ERZ653462 | MGnify/ENA primary metagenome ERZ653462 (study PRJEB26926, sample SAMN06165170) | human gut metagenome | biome: ENVO:00009003; feature: ENVO:2100002; material: ENVO:00002003...
GATCCTGAGATGTCTCGTGGGCTCGGAGATGTGTATAAGAGACAGACAACGTCCTTAGTATAATCAAACCAGAACTTTGACATCTGTGTAAGAATTGCTCCCTTTTCTGTAACCTTATTCTTTAAAATGTGATCAAATGCTGAGATACGGTCTGTAGCAACCATAACAAGCTTGTCATCGCAATCATATACTTCTCTTACTTTTCCTTCATAGAGTAATTCACATTTTCCCATGAGTTCATCCATCCTTTTCTTCTTAATATAATTATTAGTTAAAAAGTTATCAAACCGTAGTGTTTATGCGGTTTAAAAACAAACAAAAATATTATATACCAGCGTCCATTCAAAATCAATAGACTTTATCTTTTGCAATAATACATTGCGCATTACCTCATTAAAGTGTATTATTAAAAATATAAATATAGTCAGTTTTTAGAAGTGTACTATTCACTTGGATAATAATATTAAGATGGGAGATTTTATTATGGCTAATGGAATTGAAAAAAGACGTTTTAAAAGAATGAAAGCAGACCTGTCACTCAATGTTTCATCTTTATTTAAGCAGGATAACATGGAAATTAAGAATCTTGATTCACCTATCAAGGTTATCAATATATCTGAGGGTGGTATAGCATTTGAATCAAAAAGCATGCTTCCTATCAACTTTTATTTTAATGCTGCTCTTAATCTTGGCTCTGAAACAGATACTCTTTACAGTGTTGTCAAGATTATAAGAAGCCAGCCGATTGAGGGCACTGACAATTATCTTTATGGCTGCGAATTCGTTGGTATGGCACCGATTCTTGGTTATATCTTTGATGAATACGAAGCTAAGATTGAAAATGAATAAAAATTCACAATAGTCATCCCTCAAAAGGAGGTAATTATTATGAATAAGAAAAAGATACTTCTCATAATTAGCACAATTTTACTAATTCTTTTAATAATATTATTAAGACCACGTCACATTAAACTCAGCTTATCAGACACAGAAGATTTTTCTGTTGTAAGAGAAGGCAACGAAGTCAGCCTGACACAAGCTGAGAAGTCCCAGCTAATTGACATGATAGAAGATATAACTGTTATGCCATGGCCGTATCCACCTGCATCTGGATGGACTTACAGAATATTATATACCAGCGCGGACAATCGTACTAACAGAATTATTGTGCTTGACAACAAAGTCACAATTAACAACATAACTTACCGTCCATTTGGAAAATCAGCAGGAAATGTTATAGATTATATCGACAACATTTATAACAAAAGTCTTGTAACAATTAACATAGCCAATGCTGACAGCATTACCGTCACCAACAGGTCTAATCATAAGACTGCCGTTTTTGATGGAAATAAACTTAAAAGTTTAACAGACGCTTTATCTTTCACGCCATCGCACCCGGTTACTTTCTATGACGATACCGATTCATCTGTCCAGTATGTACTCAACATACAATATAAAGATGGTTCTTCTGAAGAACTGTCTATTGTAAAATGCCCTGCAATTCTTTACAAAAACCAGTATCTGAGTGTTGACTCATATGCATTGGAATTGATTCAGGAAGAAGTTGACAACTAATGCAATATGAGAGCCATTGGCTAAATACGAGCAATTATTAGCAGCCCAAGCAGAAAAGAAAAATTAAGATACAACACATAAATCCCAGCAGCACATATATCAGTGCTGCCGGGATTTCTTTATAATATCTCATAAGTTGTCTGTTCACTTGTAAGACAATCACATTCAACACGATTCTCACCACTTGTAACAAATGATGAAGCCTTAATGTGTATATCAGTGATTGTCTCAGGCATATCCTTTAACGGCTCTATAACAACCGCTTCCTTTGCTCCGAGGCAGTTAATTCCTTCAAAATTAATATTCTTAATATAAGGAATATCGTCCTTGTCAATTCCGTTAATCTCTTCATTTCTGTTAAGAGAATTAAGCACATATGACATTGTAAGAATTATTGCCTGTTCCTTGATATCAACCATATTAATATTCTTTATATTAATATTTTCGATAACTCCGCCTCGTCCAAGCGCGCTCTTCATGCGGACTCCGACATCAGTTCCAAGAAAAGTACAATTCTCTACCAGTACATTTTTAATACCACGACTCATCTCACTTCCGATAACGAAGCCGCCATGTCCCTTATTAACAAGGCAGTCATGGATATATACATCCTCACAAGGTCCTTCAATCTGTCTTGCTACGGCATTCTTGCCTGACTTTAAACAGATTGCATCATCACCTGTTTCAAATGTACAGTTATGTATATGAACCTTCTTGCATGATTCAACATCAATTCCATCACCGTTCTGCGCATAATATGGATTGCTCACCGTAACATTTCTTACTGTAAGATTCTTACAGAAAAATGGGTGTATATTCCATGCCGGTGAATTCATAAATGTTACACCATCAAGAAGAATTCTTTTACAGTGACGAAGACTTACCATTACAGGTCTGTAGAAATCATAATATTCGCTTGCTTTCTCAAGTGCATTCTCAGCGTCAAGCTGGATATTATGCTCATTACCTTTAAATGAGCTTTCTGTCGGCATCCATATGCCGCCCTCTTTAGTATCAATTGTATACTGGCTCTTTTTCATAAGAGCTTCCCACTGTCTGTCAGTCAACTTAAACTGTTTTACAGGGCGCCACAGATCACCGCTTCCATCAATAACACCGCCACCGGTTATACCGATGTTAATAGCATTTTCAGCTGTGATAGGAGACTTGGCTCTTATACACTCCTGACCTTCATAGTTAGTGATAATAAGTGGATACTGGTCAATATCTTTAGAAAATTTAAGTATTGCATTCTTCTCAATTCTTAACTCAACATCGCTCTTAATCTCGATTGGCGCTGTAAACCAGATTCCCTCAGGAATCACAACAGTTCCGCCGCCCTTTTCTGAGATATAGTTAATAGCCCTGTTTATAGCATCAGCATTTCTTGATGCATCTTCAATAGTATAGCAGTATGGTCTTGCACCATAGTTGTCAACATATACTATTCTGTCAACAAATGCTGGGAGTTTTACATCAAAATTAACTTTTTTCATTCCACATCTCCTTTTGGTTTTAAGTTCATGTGTTACTTTAAAAGCTCCTGTAACAAAGCATTTACCATTCCCGGATTAGCCTTGCCCTGCATTGCCTTCATTGTCTGTCCGACAAGATAGCCGATTGCCTGCTTTTTGCCGCCTTTATAATCAGCAACTGACTGTGGGTTATCAGCAATAACCTTCTCAACTGTTGCTCTGAGTGCGCCTTCATCATTAACCTGCTTTAAACCGTGCTCCTCAACATATGCGTCAACATCAACATTTTCAGCAAATACATGCTCAAATATCTCCTTAGCTGCTGCATTGTTGATTTCCTTTTTCTCAACAAGAGTAATAATCTTGGCAAGGCTTTCAGGTGAAAATGTTAATTCCTCGGCTCTGAATTCTCTTCCAGTCTTAGCTGATTCTTCCTTCATGAGTCGCATTGTCTCACCCATAATCCAGTTAGAAACCTTCTTTGGCTGGTTGCAGATTGCTGTAGCTTCCTCAAAGATTTCTGTGAACTTCTTAGAATCTGTAAGAATCTCTGCATCGTATTCAGGAAGTCCGAATTCTTCAATATAACGTGCCTTCTTCTCGTCCTTGAACTCTGGCTGTTTTGCCTTAAGCTCTGCTAAATACTCATCACTGATGTGAATTGGAACAAGGTCTGGATCTGGGAAATATCTGTAATCCTGCGCATCTTCTTTTGAACGCATAGCATATGAATATTCCTTGTCATCATTCCATCTTCTTGTTTCCTGTACAACCTTCTCGCCTGCTTCGATTAAGTCAATCTGTCTAGCTGTCTCGGCCTTGATTGCTCTTTCAATAGCTGCAAATGAATTGAGGTTCTTTGTTTCTGTTCTTGTTCCGAACTCGCTTGAACCACGCTCTCTTACAGAGAGGTTGACATCTGCTCTCATAGAACCTTCCTGAAGCTTGCAGTCAGAAGCACCAAGATACTGGATTGTTGTTCTTAACTTAGTAAGATAAGCAATAACTTCTTCTGCTGAACGCATGTCTGGTTCAGAAACAATTTCGATAAGAGGCACACCTGAACGGTTATAATCTACATATGACACGCCTTCCCACTCATCATGAACAAGCTTTCCTGCATCCTCTTCCATATGAATCTCGTGGATTCTTATTGTCTTTTCTGTTCCATCTGATAATGTAACATCAACATGACCGTTACGGCAGATTGGAAGATAAAGCTGTGAAATCTGATAATTCTGTGGGTTATCAGGGTAGAAATAATTCTTTCTGTCAAACTTGCAGTCCTGTGTAATTGTACAGTTAGTTGCAAGTCCTACTGCTGCTGCATATTCTACAACCTTCTTATTAAGAACAGGAAGAGAACCCGGCATACCTGTACACACAGGGCAAGTATGTGAGTTAGGCGCTCCGCCGAACTCAGTTGAGCATCCACAGAAAATCTTTGTCTTAGTAGCTAATTCAACATGGACTTCAAGTCCGATTACAACTTCATAATCTTTCATACTTATGCCTCCCTCCTATTCAAATCTTCCTCGTGCCTGCTCATAAACGTAGCCCGCACGGATAAGGTTATTTTCTTTAAAGCAGTCGCCAATAAGCTGTAAGCCGATTGGAAGACCATTCTTGTCCTTACCGCATGGAACAGAAAGTCCCGGAAGTCCGGCAAGATTTACAGAGATAGTATAGATATCTCCAAGATACATCTTAATAGGGTCAGAAAGTGATGAACCAAGCTTTGGTGCTGTTGTAGGTGCAACAGGTCCAAGAATTACATCGTATTTTGCAAATGCTTCATCAAATGCTTTCTTAATAAGAGCCTTAACTCTTAATGCCTTAAGATAATAAGCGTCATAATATCCTGAACTTAATACGAAAGAACCGAGCATAATTCTTCTCTTAACCTCTGGTCCAAAGCCCTCTGAACGTGTCTTCTTGTACATGTTGTGGAGTCCTTCGTATTCTTTAGTTCTGTATCCGTATTTAACACCATCGAATCTTTCAAGGTTAGAGCTTGCTTCTGCTGCTGCGATTGTATAGTAAGTAGGAATTGCGTACTCAACAAGGCTTAAATCAAATTCTTCGACGATTGCGCCCTTGCTCTCAAGAACTTTGGCAGCGTTAAGAACAGCTTCCTTAACCTCAGGGTCAAGACCTTCTCCAAAATAATCTCTTGGAATACCGATTCTCATTCCCTTAACATCATCAACTAATGCCTTTGTAAATGAATAATCATCTCTTCCAATTGATGTTGAGTCCTTATCGTCCTTGCCTGCGATAGCTTCCATAATAGTTGCACAGTCAGTTACATCCTTACATAAAGGTCCAATCTGGTCTAATGATGAACCATAAGCGATAAGTCCGTAACGTGAAACTGTTCCATAAGTTGGCTTTAAGCCTACAACACCACAGTAAGAAGCTGGCTGTCTTATTGATCCACCTGTATCAGAACCAAGTGCTGCAAAGCACTCATTAGCTGCTACAGCTGCTGCTGAACCACCTGATGAACCACCAGGTACATGCTCAGGATTGCGTGGATTCTTAGTTGCACCAAATGCACTTGTCTCAGTTGTAGAACCCATCGCGAATTCATCCATGTTAGTCTTTCCGATAATTACAGCTCCTGCATTCTGAAGTCTTTCTACAGCGTCTGCTGTGTAAGTTGGAACGAAATTACCAAGTATCTTAGATGAGCATGTAGTAAGCATGCCCTCTGTACACATATTATCTTTGATTGCAAATGGTACTCCGGCCAAAGGTCCTGTAAGCTTACCTGCCTTGATATCCTCATCTGCTTTCTTAGCTGCTGCAAGAGCTTTTTCCTTGTCAAATGTAACATAACAGTTAAGCTCATCTTCAGATTTTTCAATCTGTGCAATAACAGCTTCCATAGCCTCTGTTGCTGTTGTCTCACCCGCTTTAATCTTAGCAGCCAGTTCAACAGCTGTATAATCTAATAAACTCATATGCGTCCTTTCTATGATTCAACAGTTTTAGGTACAATAAATCCTGATTCATTACATTCAGGTGCATTAGCAAGAGTTGCCTCACTTCCGTCACCATTAGTAACAACGTCTTCTCTCATTACATTATTAACAGGGAACACATGTGACATAGGTTCTACCCCTGTAGTATCAAGCTCTCCGAGCTTGTCAATATAATCAAGCATGCTCGCCATATCCTTCTTGGCAGCTTCCTTCTCTTCATCAGAGAGTTCAAGCTTGGCAAGGATACCAACATACTCAATTGTCTCATCACTAATTACATTAGCCATGTGTGCGTCTCCTTTCGTTGTCGTTATATACGCTTGGAGAAATTGGATAAATCATCACAAGACACGCTTTCGCTACTTGTCGCTCGCAGCGGTACTAAGCGAAATCAGCCACCTCCGTCTGAAAAGCCAGCTTTTCAGACTCCACCAGCCGATTTTGCTAAGTGCCGGCGGCTCCAAAGTGTCTTGTTCACGCTTTATCCAATTTCTCCAGGCTCACACATCTACCCCGGAACGAGACGCGACATCGCTTTGCTCGTCGGGGGAGTGAAAACCTCCACTCTTTCTCTTAGGAAAGTTTATATTAAGTCAGGTATTGGTGGTCGAATGGCAGGCGGCAGGATTTTTTATAAATTCACAAGCAAGGTGCTTTGGAGCCGCCGGCACTTGGTAAGCTGGGACAGTTGGCACAAAGTGCCAACAAATCCCAGCGAACCTAGTGTCCGCTGCGAGCGACAAGCAGCGAAAGCGTGCCTGCGGTGAATTTATAAAAATCCTGCAGTCGTCCGTCCGCCAACTAATCCCTAACCTTAATATGAACTTCCCTAAGCTGCTGCTCTGTTACCTCATTTGGTGCTCCACACATTAAATCCTGTGCTGTTCCGCTCATTGGGAATGGAATTATCTCACGGATATTCTCTTCATTTCTAAGGAGCATAATCATACGGTCAACACCTGGTGCCATACCTGCGTGTGGTGGTGCACCAAACTGGAATGCATTGTATAATGCTCCAAATTTTGCCTTTAATACTTCTTCGTCATATCCGGCAATTTCGAATGCCTTAACCATTATCTGCATGTCATGGTTACGAACTGCGCCTGATGATAACTCTACACCGTTGCAGACAATATCGTACTGGTATGCAAGGATATCAAGAGGATCTTTTGTATTAAGTGCCTCAAGTCCGCCCTGTGGCATTGAGAATGGATTGTGTGTAAATCCAATCTTCTTAGTTTCAGGATCTTTCTCAAACATTGGGAAGTCATTAACGTAGCAGAATCTGTATGCATTTTTCTCAATGAGATCAAGTCTCTCACCAAGTTCGTTTCTGATCTGTCCTGCAAAGTATGCTGCTCTGTCTTCCTTATCAGCGATAAAGAAGATTGTATCTCCTGGCTGAAGTCCTGCAAGGTCTTTGATTTCTCCCTTGAGTTCTTCTGGAATAAATTTATCAATTGGTCCCTTGTAGCTTCCGTCTTCAAGAACCTCAAGGTATCCAAGTCCGCCCATTCCGATTCCTGTAGCGAACTTAAGTAACTTCTCATGCTGTCCCTTTGAAAGCTTTGCATGTACATTGATTGCTCTTACAGTCTTGTTCTGGAAAGGCTTGAATGTACATTTGTTGAAGAACTCTGAAAGGTCGATAATTCTAAGTGGATTACGAAGATCTGGCTTATCTGAACCAAACTCAAGCATTGCCTGCTTGTAGCTGATGATTGGATAAGGAGCCTGTGTAACTTCATATCCTTCTGGTGCGAATTTTGCAAATGTTTCTGTAAGAACCTCTTCACCGATTCTGAATACATCTTCCTGTGTAGCAAAGCTCATCTCGAAATCTAACTGGTAGAATTCTCCTGGTGAACGGTCAGCTCTTGCATCCTCATCTCTGAAGCAAGGTGCAATCTGGAAATATTTGTCAAAGCCAGATACCATAAGTAACTGCTTATACTGCTGTGGTGCCTGTGGAAGAGCATAGAATTTACCCTTATATTTTCTTGAAGGTACAATATAATCTCTTGCACCCTCTGGTGATGAAGCGCAGAGAATTGGTGTCTGGATTTCAAGGAATCCCATGTCTGTCATCTTCTGACGAAGGAATGCGATAACCTTTGATCTGAATATCATGTTATCCTTAACCTTCTGGTTTCTTAAATCAAGATATCTGTACTTAAGACGTACATCCTCTCTTACTTCCTTAGAAGTCTGTACTTCAAATGGAAGCTGCTGGTATACCTGTCCAAGTATTGTAATCTTCTTAGCTTCAAGCTCGATTGTTCCTGAAGGAATCTTAGGATTATAAGTTTCCTCATCTCTCTGCTCCATAATACCCTCGATAGCGATACACTCTTCCTTATGAATACCATCAAGTAATGTTGTATCACGAAGTACTACCTGAAGCACCCCATACATATCTCTTAAATCAATAAATGAAACTCCTCCATGGTCACGGATGTTCTCAACCCATCCTGCAACCTTCAATTCCTTGCCGATGTAACTTTCATTAACTTCACTTAAGTTAACATCTCTGTACATGTTTGCCATTGCAATCTCCTTTCTTCTCTGGACAGGTAAAAATGTTGTTTCTGTCCGATTTCTGTTTAATATAACTACATCCCAGAAAAAACTAAAACCCCGGGATGTAAAAAACATCCCGGGGCGAATAAACTTATGTTATCCGCGGTACCACCCGCATTGAAAGGTGCTTAAGCCTTTCATCTCATTGCACTTAACGCGTGTAACGGAATGACCTACCCAGCCGTGGCTGCTCAACCATCCAACTCCAGAGCGTTCCTCTTATCAATTCCCTGCGTATGCTTTCAGTCGGTGGCATCGCTTTCCTGTCAGGTTCCATGAAAAGAAGTCTCTTTCATAGTTTTTGATATATTCATATAGTTAAATGATATCATAGTCAATATCACTTTTCAAGTGCGAATTTTCCCTGTATGAAATTAATATACATTTTTATGAATTATGATGGTACTTTTCTCAATCTGTCTCTTATACAC